>Ga0209515_10000518_pt1 | contig 68813 bp, 68 predicted proteins | sample Subgroupgradi54m_FD_187454 | JGI IMG/M metagenome (GOLD analysis project Ga0209515, IMG submission 187454) | Subsurface groundwater microbial communities from S. Glens Falls, New York, USA - GMW60B uncontaminated upgradient, 5.4 m (SPAdes)... ...
AGACGGTGGGGGCGGTGGTATCGGGAGCGGGAGAAGGAGAGGGACTTGGGGATGGGGAGGGAGAAGGGGAGGGGGAGGGGGAAGGACTTGGGGATGGGGATGGGGGAAGAGAACTACTTCCAAGACAAACTTGTCCATTGATTTCTGGGTAAGAACTTGTAGGAGCAAGGTTGCATCCAGCAGGAACCGACTGCCAGGGAGCATAGACACTAAAATTAGTTCCAGGATTTGATGGGCCTTGATAATTTGTAACCGTATTCCAAACTGGAATAGTGTTGTCTGAACCTGGATAAGCCTGTATTCGAAAATTCATGCTGTGCCACGTTGAATCAGCTCCTGTGGGTTTGCGAAAACGAGTATTAATAAAAATAAAATTAAGAGGGCGGAGATTGGCGCCATTAGATGATCCGACTTCGGTATCCGTCCACTCATTAGCAAAATTGGAAAAATCACCGCCGTCGATGGTCATGGTGCCAGCAGGATCACCATTTTTTCCGCCAAAATTAGGAAAGCCACCGGCAACCGTACGCATATTGTGGACTTTTGCGTTTCTAATCGTTAAATTAAACTGAGCGTAATCACTAAGGGCAAAAGCAGTGGCATAGTTATTTGAATTTCCGCGAGTGATAGCAGGGTCGCCGATTGCCGTATATTGATCAATCGTCATGTTACTACTTTCATAGGGAAACGTTGCCCACGTGCCTATATGCCATACGCGCAAATCTTTCCATAATGCAGAACAGCCGGCGTGAGGCGTAAGAAAATTAGTGCAAAGCCACCACCAGGTAAACCCGTTGGGTTGGGCATATGCCTCATTCGACTGAAAATCAGTCATCGAGACATCGTAAGCGTTTACCGTCGTAGCGCTTACCGTAGGGTCTTGGCCTTGACTGCTGGGAATTTTAAGGGGGCCCAAAGAAACATTATCAAATTTAAAACCATAACAATAAATACACTGCTGTTCGTACTGTGAACCGGCAAGATTGCCGTAATATCCGTGGGCGGCAATGTTTCTTTCATAACTTGAATTTGGTCCAAGACCATTAAACCAAAACCCAATACCCGACCTTCCAGTTTTGCTGTTGTCGCTGGTGTCGTTATCCGAAGTTCGGGCGCCATCTCCCCCTATAATTCTAATAGCAAAATTATCCCACCACTGGTTGCCCGTTTCATCTCCAACCTCAGCAGCGAATGCGGCGCCACTAGAGCGATATACAATATTCCATTGGACAAGTCCGTAAGAGCTACTGTGAACAGTAATCCCCCATTTTCTTTGCTGGGCAATGTTTTCTTCGCCAAAGTCCACCACATTGCCCACCAAGGTAAATTGGCGGCCATTTAGCTGGGGAGTTTGCGGTCCAATAAGGAAGTGCGCGTGGACAGGATATCTTCCCTTTTGATTATTGTTGGGCAAGCCAAGGTTAGCGGTACTCGTTCTTCCCAGTGAAGCAGCGGAAATATATCGAACATCTACATCAGCCCGCCCATGGAACATCATGTGGCCACGGATACCGTTGGGGTTTTCTGATCGAACAATGACGTTTCTCGTGATATCTAACACATGAGGAAAAAAAACGATATTGCCATCGGCATCGTGAGCCGCAGGATGAGCGTAGCTAAGAGAACTGGTAAGATTAATAGTCATTCCGTCTGGCGAAATAGACGCAATGGTTCTTTCTTCAGTCTCATTAATGTAGCAGTCATTCGCTTTCGGTCCTGCTGTTCCCCATAAGCATTCTCGTGATTCAGGAACAAGAACCATATCCCCTGTTTTCCATCCGGCAGAGAGTGTAGAGTTTTGCAGGTGAAGCTGGCTGGCACCCGATGAAGTTATTTCAGTACTCATGCGGATAAATGTCTGGCTCATCGTGCGACCATACATGCGTACCACCGCAGACGGCTCGCCCGTTTGGCTTACCGCAAGAATACTTCGCCCGAATTGTTTGGGGTCATTAGAAGTAAATGGCAAGTCCCGAATGGTAATAGTGGCGGTAGCAGTATCAATCGGCTGGCTTTGAGTACCCACTACAAGCGTACCACCGGCAAATACCTGAATGTCGCCAGTCTTAAGTTCAGTCGTACTATCAGTCTTAAAAGAAAGGGTTCCGCCAGGATAAATTCCTACCGCAAGCGCAACAGCGCTCGTGGTAGTAATACGCACATCGCCGTCTACAATGACGTTAGCATTAAGATCTGGCACCCCATTAGTCCAGGTGCTAGCATTTTCCCAATCACAGGGGGTTGCAACTCCTTTACAAGCATTTGTTACTCGTTCAGTAGAACCAAAAACAAAATTAGGAATCGTTTCTTGCATCGTGGTAATAGTTGCACCGGGGTCAGGCGTACTACCCGAAACACTGGCAGTAAAGAGGTGTAACGGATTGCCAAGGGTAAGTTGCTGAATGTAAGTGGTAAGGTTTTGGAGGATAGCATTGAGTGCATCATAGAGACTGGCGAGGGTGGGGGTTGGGAGTTGTGGTAAAGACACGGCCGAGGTTAAGAGAGGAATAAAAATAAATCCCAAAAGTAAAAAAACTATAACGGCCTTAAGGATAATACGATTATCTCTAAAAAAAGGCAACATAGAAATGATATTTTATTAATACTATATTAATGTTTATAAAGTTATTCTCGCATTGTACCACGGTCAATAAGCAACGCAAATCTCCCCTGTGGAAAATTCCGTATCAAAAAACCGCCCATAGGCGGTTTTTTTAATTTACAATCCCTCTTTTTTTAATTCATTCAAAAGGTCTTTTTGTTTTCTTGAAATCTTTTTTGGAGTCCTAATAACTAATTCAACATACATGTTTCCCCTGCCATAGCTTCCAAAATGCGGAATTCCCTTCCCTGAAATTCGCAACACCTTTCCCGATTCCGTCCCTTGCGGCACTTTTAACAATATATGGGTTCCTTCTATGGCAGGCACTTCGATTTCATCTCCCAAAATTGCCTGCGAGTAACTAATTTCTTGCGACACATAAACATCATCTTCCTTTCTTAAAAACAACGGGTGTTTTTTAACAAATATCCTCACGTATAAATTACCCGCTTTGCCTCCCTTTTTACCCGCATCCCCTTTTCCCTCAACTTCTATAGCTTGGTTATTGTCAATGCCCGCCGGAATTGATATATCAATAGTTTCCTGACCTTTTACCCTGCCCTCACCCTTGCACACATTGCACGACTTTTCGGGTTTTGTTCCGTCGCCTTTACATTCAGGACATGTGGCAAAGGTAGTATAACTTCCCAAAATAGTTCGCTTTACTTCTTGCACCTGTCCCTGCCCTCGGCACATGACGCATTCATTAATTTTGGTTCCCGGTTCAGCTCCATTTCCATGGCATCGGTGGCAAATAATTAATTTCTCCAAGGTAATCTGGCGCGAGGTCTGTCTTAGCGTATCTTCCAGCGCAATTTCAATATCAACTTGAATACCTTTACCTTTTTTCACGTCTTTTTTGGTTGCGCGTCTGGCGCCTCCTCCGCCAAAACTAAAAAAGTTTTCGAAGACATCTCCTAAGTCTTCAAAATCCACATTGATGTTTTGGTTTTGCCATGCCCAGTTAAAATCACTTGCTCCGCCCTGGCCGCCCATTTGTTCAAATCCTGCTCCAAACTGGTCATACTGGGCGCGTTTTTGCGCATCCGAAAGGACTTGATAAGCCTCATTTATCTCCTTAAATTTCTTTTCATCCCCGCCTTTATCAGGGTGGTACTTATGAGCCAACTTGTGGAAGGCTTTTTTAATTTCGTCCTGGGATGCACTCTTGGTGACCCCAAGAATTTCATAATAGTCCATACTATTGACAATATATAGTTATATATGTTATTATGGTTTCATGGAGCGGTTAGTCTTTTGTCTAAACACTGTACCCTATTGATTGTTCTTTTGGAGGAAACCATGTTTTGTATTTTTGATCTCTGTCTCCTGCTTGTAGGTGGGTATCTTCTGTTCCTACGGGTCGAGGACAAAATTGAGGACTGGAAAGAAAAAACGAAACTCAAAAAATGAAAACATTGTTGGCGCGCGTCAGGGTTTAGCGCTGTACCATAACAGCGTTTTTTTAATACAACATTTTGTCTATTTCTTCTCCTTAAACTCTCCCTCGTCGGCCTGTGGTTTTTCGTCTTCAGATTTTTCGTTTACTTCATTGTTTGGGTTTGGTGGGGTGGCCTGCGGTCCGCCGGCAGGATTTTGCTTATAAAGTTCTGCGCCAATTTTCTGCATGTGTTCTGACAACTCTTTTGTCTTTGCCTTTATGTCATCAATATTATCAGTTCTCTGTGCGTCCTTCAATGTGGATATTTTTGACTCCGCATCTTTTTTCATGTCCGCATTAACCTTCTCGCCCGCATCCTTCAGGGTTTTTTCCGCGGTGTAAACCATCGTGTCTGCTAAATTTTTGGCTTCAATTCCCTCTTGCTTTTTCTTGTCTTCAGTTGCATGCAATTCTGCATCCTTTTTCATTTTTTCAACCTCTTCTTTTGAAAGGCCGCTCGACCCCTCAATTTTAATTGACTGGCTTTTTCCCGTTGCTTTGTCTTTTGCCGACACATTTAAAATTCCATTAGCGTCAATATCAAAACTTACTTCAATTTGCGGGGTGCCTCGTGGCGCGGCTGGAATGCCATCAAGCATGAACCTCCCCAGAGTTTTATTATCTTGCGCCATGGGTCGCTCGCCTTGCAATACATGAATTTCCACGCTTGGCTGGCTATCAGCGGCCGTTGAAAAGACTTGGGTTTTTGCGGTTGGCACGGTAGTATTTTTAGAAATTAACACGGTACTTACCCCGCCCATCGTTTCAATGCCAAGACTTAATGGAGTGACGTCCAATAGCAGGACATCTTTTACATTTCCCTGCATAATTCCGCCCTGCACTGCCGCGCCAATGGCAACCACCTCATCAGGATTTACTTCTTTGTTGGGTTCTTTGCCAAACAGCGCTTTTACTTCAGCAATAATTTTTGGCATGCGAGTTTGTCCGCCAACCAGCACTATTTCATTAATTTGATTGGCCTCAAGCCCTGCTTCTTTTAAGGTTTGTTTTACCAAATCAATAGATTTTGCAATATAGTCCCCTACCATTTGCTCAAACTGCGCGCGACTTAACTTATACAATAAATGTTTTGGGCCATCGCTGCCAGAAGTAATAAATGGTAAGTTAATTTCTGTTTCCATTGATGAGGATAATTCTATTTTTGCTTTTTCAGCGGCTTCTTTTATTCTTTGTACGGCCAAATTGTCTTTTGACAAATCAATGCCATTATCTTTTTTAAATTCACCGATAATCCAATCCATTAATTTTTGATCAAAGTCATCTCCACCCAAATGCGTGTCGCCTCCGGTAGCTTTTACTTCTATGGTGTCAGCTCCCACGTCTAAAATAGAAATATCAAATGTTCCGCCTCCAAAATCATAGACAATAATTTTTTCATCTTTCTTTTTGTTGAGTCCGTAGGCCAAAGCCGCGGCCGTTGGCTCGTTAATCACTCGCTTTACGTCAAATCCGGCAATTTCTCCGGCAATTTTAGTAGCTTTTCGTTGGCTGTCATCAAAGTAAGCTGGGCAGGTAATAATGGCCTCGGTAATTGTTTCACCAAGCTTAGCTTCTGCGTCGGCTTTTAGTTTTTGCAAAATCATGGCTGAAATTTCGGCCGGGTTTAGCCGCTTGTCCCCCATTTTTACATCCACTCCGCCATCGGCTGATTCTTTAATTTCATAGGGCAAATTCTTTTTGTCTTTTTGAACTTCGGCATCAGAAAACTTTCTACCAATTAATCGCTTTACCGAAAAAATGGTATTTTGCGGATTGGTAACCGCTTGGCGCTTAGCCAAAACACCCACCACTCGCTCACCGGCTTTAGTAATGGCTACAATGGAAGGAGTCGTCCGCGCCCCTTCTTTATTTTCAATAATTTTCGGCTCGCCATTTTCTACAACAGCCATAGCCGAGTTAGTTGTGCCCAAGTCTATTCCTAATATTTTTGACATGTTTTTTTACTTGTCCGCCTAAGTTTTCCGCAGAAAATTTTGGCGGGTGAATTTTAATTATTTATTTTAAATAAACATTTTTTGCGTGAAGCATATCCATCTGATTTTTTAAATTATTTATTTCTATTTCTTGTTGATTAATTTTATTATTTAATTCTATAACTTTTTGAGAGTACATTTGATCAAGATCATTATATTTTATATAAAGATCTTTATCTTTAATATGATCCCATGTAAGAAGAAAAAATGTTCCTAAAAAAGAGATTACTACAAATAAAACTACTGCAACAAAATAACCATGAAGTTTATCTATTTCTTTTTCCGGATTATAAAAAGAGGCTTGCTGAGTTGTAGGAGCTGGAGTCTGTGGAACTTGACCACCTCCTGTCGGAGTTGTAGGAGCTGGAGTCTGTGGAACTTCCTTGGATATTGGAGTTACAGTTTTTTTATCACCTTGTGAAATTTCATCCAACATAAACATTAGCTATTAAATCCTGTAATTTATTATCAATACTAACTTCAAAAACATATTCTCCAGCAAAAGGAAAAACTATATTAAAAAAATTACCTATAAATTGTGCTTTCTGTCCGATTACATTTATACTTAACTTCCCTGACAATTCAGCTATTTTTTCACCAGTTGATTTATTTTTAAATGTGATAATTTGATTATACTCTCCAACATCTCCCATTATATTAGTAACAACAACTATTCGTGGATGAACAGCGGGAAATTTTTCTGCACCAACTCTATCAAAGATTCCAATAATATTTAGAGAATTTGTTCCTTGTGTAAGGAATGCATTATCACAAACTATAATAAAATTTAATTTTGGATTTGGCATGATTTTTTATTAATTATTTTATATCTTTACAAAGAGACTATTTGACCTCCTTCCGGAATTATTGCTTCTTTAATTTCTTTAATGATTCCTGTTTCTTGGGCTTCTTGAGAGTGTTTTGTTTTGGCTCTAAAAAACATTTCTCTTATGTCGTCCTCTCTCAACTTTGTTCTTTCTGAAATTATATCAGCAATATTTTTCTGATCCCTTTCAATTATTATTAATTGTTCTTTTAAATTTTTTTCTTCGAATCTCATAGGTTGCGTAATATCAATTCCCACACCATGAAAAAGAAAAGAAGAATTCTTATTTGAGTATCTTTCATCGGCCGCTAAAAAAACAACTGTTGCGATAGAATCAATGATTCCTATGTTATGCATTATAATTTTAGCTGGAAGGGCTTTTAGAAAATTATACAACACAATACCATCATTAACACTTCCTCCAGGAGAAGAAATTAAAAAATAAAATTCTTTTTGACCACTATTAATCTGTTGAGTCAAAAAATTCATTAAATTTTGAGCTGTTTGAGGATTTATTGGAGATGAAAATTTTACATATATCATATTTTTTAAATTTAATTTTACTTACTAATTTTAACCCCAGTAGTAGAGCAAAGCTCACTACGGGGTTTCGGATTATTTTGTAATCCTCACTCTCGCGGGGCGTAGGACTTTTCCGCCCATCATATACCCTCGTTGGATTTCTTCAATTACCATACCCGGTTGCATTTCCTTATTTTCTACTTCTTCAACCGCCTCCATAGTGTTTGGGTCAAAGGGCTTGTCTATAGCTTCTATTTTTTCAATCCCCTCTTTTTTTAAAAAAGTATCAATTTGCTTTTGGATTTGCATAAAGCCCTCTACCCAAGAGTTCGGCACTTGTCCCGATCCCGACGACTTGTCGTCGGGATACAAGGATCCCGCATTGCTTTGCAATCGGGACTTTTCTGCCAAATAAATACTGTCTAAAATAGGAAGCATTTTTAAAATGGTCCCTTCTTTAGTGTACATTTCCAGCATTCCAATGCGCTCCACTTCCTCTTTTTTATAGTTTAAAAAATCAGCACGTTCGCGTTTCCAGTTATTTAAATACTCCTCGCACCTTTGTTTGGACTGTTCTAATTCACCTGCTTCATCTTGAGGTGTTTTAATCTCTTGCTCTGGTTCATCTTTTTTTATATCTTCGTCCATAGTTTTATTGACAAATTATTGATATTATTGCTTGGGTATTGACAAGAATTGATATAGGTGCTACAATCAACATACAAGGTCAAATAGCCCTCCTTTGCTAAAGCTTCGGACGGGCAAAGCACATTTTATAGATAATTTCACACGAATCCACAATTGAATCTAATATTTAGGTTCAATTGTGGATTCGTGTCACTTTTCTATTTGGAGGGTCTGCTATGAGGAAGTTGCTGCGTTCCGATTTGGGATATTGTGGAAATTGCTTCTGCGCGACGGCCTGATCGACGCCGGCCCGGGGCTGGGTGCATAATAACAAGGAGGGTTTCCTTGTTAATGCTGCTCAGTCCCAGCCCGAACATCGGCTGCGAGTAAATAGGCACGGTGCCATTACTCAAGACGCCGATGTGACTCAATGAGGAATAGGAGGCCAAAAATGGGCTTCCAGAGCGGATTCGTGTAGGTTTATGGGCCAGTTGCCATGTGTGTGCAACTGGCCCCTCTTTTTTTAAAAATTTTCAAACTCTTCTAATAATTTTTTAATGGTATCAATGTTTCTGTCGTGGGTGGTTCGTGATGGCCCGATAATTTTTAGCATTTCAAAAATGGTATCTTTATCCTCTAGTCTAGTGTAGCTTAGGGTAGATGATAATTCAGTTAGTGATTTTGTTAACTCCTGGACCAATTTTAATTCTTGTTCTATTTTTTCTTTTGCATGTTCAATCTCGCGGGAAATAAACTGTGGCGGTTCTGCCCGGCTAAACGTTATTTCAATAAAATATCTATATCCTTTATCGGTTGGCACTCGCCCGGCAGATGTGTGGGGCTGGTGTACGTATCCTAGCTCGGTTAACTCTTGCAATTCATTGCGTATGGTGGCTGGTGAAACATCTAAGTGACACTTTTTCTGTAAAAGACTAGAACTTATGGGTTCTGCCAAATCAAGATATTCTTTTATGAGGGAATGTAAAATTTTTTCTTGCCGCTCGGTTATCATGTAGCCATTGTAGGAAATTAGCAATCGGTTGTCAAGAGTGATAATCTAATGATTGAATACTGAGTAATTTTTTGCTACCATTAAGTATCGCCCGCTCGTTGAAATTCAAGAAAGGAGTTGTTCATGGAATGGTACATTATTGTAACCGGATCGCTCGTTTTGCGATTCATCATGTTGCTTGGCATCATTTGGTATGGACGCAGCACCCCCATAGAGTGCGTCATAGAAGACATTAAAGAGGATGAAAAGAGTTTTTCAACAGTTACTTCCCTGTATATGGAGGTTGATCTGAAAACCCCTGGTGGTTACACAATACAAATCCAAGGTTGGAAGGATTGCCTTTTGTCCGACCCAAAAGAAAAATTACAAAAAGGCGACTGCATAGCATATTACCTTTATGGAAAAATAGTCGTTACAAGGAAAAACAACTCTCCCCAAGAGACACTCTAAAGCACTCGCTTTAGAGTTTTTTATTATTTCTTCTAAAATACCTCTACTTCTTTAATCGACGGCCGTTGATTTTAGAAGTATAATTATATTTATTAATTTTCGAAAATCAATACATAATGCATACACAATAAAAAAGAGAATCTACATCCTTGCAGACTCTCTCTCGGCTTAGCTTCGCTACGAATAATATTTTCAATGTGCGAAATTAGGCTGGCAGGGATTGAACCTGCGACCTTCGGATAGATACACTTGATCCATGCCATTCGTAATCGTAATGGCAACTAATCCCCCACCATATAGAGATTAGCTCAAGCGGATCCGATGCTCTACCTCTGAGCTACAGCCTATTTTAGAAATTCCCAATATGGGAAATGGAGCTTCCAGGATTCGAACCTGGGACCTTCGGATTACTTGATTCCGTGTTGCACTACAGTTGACCCTCTCAAGTGCAACGTTATTGGGAACAGAACCAATACCAAGCTCACCGATGCTCTGCCACTGAGCTAAAGCCCCTTCCACAAGAACGTGGAAAAGCGAGGGCGCCGGGGTTTGACCCCAAAGTCCCTGTGTCTTGCTCCGGTTAGATTCATGGCCATAAACCCACTCAGAGTAACACACCAAGACTTAGCAATAAGCTACGCCCTCTCACCTAAAAATTCTATGTCTAAAATTCTTAGGTGAAAGGAACGGCGCCTTTTTTTAAGTATAAGTATTTTTTAATATTTTACAAGATTCACTACGTTGGTTTAAACTTTTTAGAAAAAACAAATAGGCCAATTAATGCAATGGACGCCATTGCCGCACCAAAATAAAATGGAGCAGGGGCGCCAAACTTGTCCCACAAAATACCGGCCAAAAGACTGGCGGGAAGCGTGGTAAGTCCGATTGCCATTCCATAAATCCCAAATGCCCTTCCCCGATGGTCAGCCGGTACAATATCGGCCATCAGCGCGCGGGAAACCCCTTCATTTGTCGCATAATAAATTCCGTACAGCGCGTATAAAAACCAAATAAGGACGCTGTGAGTTACCATGGCAAACCCTAAATAGACCATGGAAAAAGCTAACCACCCTAAGAGCAATGTTGGAATCCGGCCGATTTTATCTGATAGCGACCCTAGTGGGACTGCCAGTAACGCGTAAATTAAGTTAAACAGGGCGATGACCAAAGGAATTTGCAACAGAGAAATTCCCACATTTCTGGCACGCAAAATTAAAAAGGCATCGGATGAATTCCCCAGGGTAAAAATGATAATAATAAAAATAAAAATATAAAATGATTTTGGAAAGGCCGCGCTTGATGGTGGTGGTGTGTTTTCCTTAACTTTTGGCCGGGGCAGTTCCTTTAATTTGAATACCAGTAACAGGGTAATAATTAAAGGAACTGCACAAAAAAGTAAAATGTTGTGGTAAACTGTTGGGCTATCTTTGAAAATGTACAAAAGTCCAAAAAGGATGAGTGGGCCAACCACCGACCCCAGTGTATCTAACATCCTTGCAATACCAAAACTTTTTCCGCGACTTTCTTTCTTAGACGAACCTGCCACCAGCACATCTTTTGGTGGGTCTTTTAAACCCTTGCCTGCCCCATCCAACAACCGAAGTCCAACGACTCCGCCAATGGTAGTAAAAAAAACCAATGATATTCTGCTTATCATTGATAGAAAATATCCTAAAAAAATGAGGGGTTTTTGTTGTTTAAATTTATCAGACAGCACCCCTGCCACAATTTTAAAAATATACGAGCCGGCTGATACCATGCCCTCGGCAATTCCTACAACGGCTTTATCAAACCCCAACACCGCCGTTATATAGAGGGGCAGTATAGGAACAAAAATATCCTGGCTGATGCCGCCAAAAAAACTTAGCAACCCCACGTACACCACATTTTTGATACCTTGTACTTTTTCTTTCACGACGTTTTCTGGTAAAGATAAATATTTTTTTCTTGTTTTACCGGTTCTAAGGTAGGAAACGGAAATTGATTAGAAATAATTCTTGCGCTAGGTTTTGCTTCTTTTATTATTTTTTCTTCCAGTTCTCTCATGTTAAAGGAAATATTATAGAGAAATATTGCATCAAAATCAGCGATATTTTTGTTCCAAAAATTCCCCCAGTGCATATATGCCTTATTTTTTACTTTAGCCTTAGTAATTTTTTGCCTGGCTTTCCATACCAAGATGGGATTTATTTCATATCCGTGAGACTCTACATTTTGCTTTGCTAATGCGATAATTATTTTCCCGTCGCCGGCTCCTAAATCAACTGCTTTTTCACCCCGTTTTATTTTAGCAAATTCAATCATTTTTTCAATTTGGTTATCATTACTTTCAATATAAAAAGCCCCCCAAAACAAAAGGGGAAGCACCATATTGAACAGAAAAGAAATAAAAATGTACGAAAAAAAGACAAACCAAGCCAGTGAAAACACTAAAAATATGGTACTTACCATCTATTTTTTTGGTTTTAAATCCAGACAAACCGAATTAATGCAGTATCGTTTACCGGTATTGGTAGGCCCGTCGTTAAATACGTGTCCTAAATGCGAGCCGCATTTGGCGCAGACAATTTCTGTTCTATTCCCATCGGGCTGGTAATCAACAGACCCTTCAATGGCTTTATCAAAACTAGGCCAGCCGGTGCCAGAATCAAATTGAGCGTCAGATGAAAATAAGGGATTATCACACGCCATACACCTATACGTTCCGTCACTACCTTTGTGGGTATATTTTCCTGTAAAAGGTGCTTCGGTTCCCTTTTCTCTTAGCACCCTGTATTGTTCGGGGGTCAACTTCTTTTTAAAATCTTCTTCTTGCATATTAATTATTTTTAAGCAAGGCGGCAAACTTTTCCTTTACCTTGGCTAGCTTAGGATTTATTACCACCTGGCAGTACGATTGGTTTTTATTATTTTCGTAGTAGTTTTTGTGGTATGCTTCAGCAGGGTAAAACTTTTCAAGCATTTTTACTTCAGTGGTAATGGGGGCACCCTTTTCATTTGAATCATTCAAGGTTGCTATGAATTGTCGCACAATAGAAATTTGCTGTTCGTTGTCGCACAATACAATTGACCGGTATTGCTCTCCTACATCGTTTCCCTGGCGGTTTTTTGTGGTGGGGTCATGGGTCGCAAAAAATACGGTTAATAATGTTTCAAGTGGAACAACATCTGCGTCATAGTCTATTTTAATGACTTCGGCGTGTCCCGTATCGCCATTGCAAATTTGTTCGTAGGTTGGGTTTTTAGTACGGCCTCCGGCATATCCTGGCTCAACCGAAATCACGCCCTTTAACGTCTTAAAAATCGCCTCCGTACACCAAAAACATCCTCCGCCAAAGATTATAGTCTCTTGCATATTATTTACTGTCTTTACTGTCGTGCTTGTAGCCGAACCAATCGCAGTGCACGCAATGCTTTTTCTTTGAGACAAGTTTTATTCCTGCAATCAGAAATATGAGGCCCCAAAAAAGGGTCCATGAGCTACTGGTTATCAGTCCCAGCGCCTTCAAGATGAAGATGACTCCAATAACGAGCAATAAAATTCCTAAAAACATGTGATTAATAACCCGCGGCAACTTTTTCTAAAAGTTTTAGCGGATTAGTATTAATTTATTTTTTAATTATTGTATGGTAAACCCTAAAAATATTAAAAAACAGCCAAGGACGGTAGTGACCACCAAGGCGATAGGAATCCAATCCATGCGGCTTTTGATTTTTGCAAGGATGGTTGCTACAAAGTCGGGAAACAATAATATTACCAATCCCCTTGCTAGCACCAGCCACGCAAGTATTGATATGACCATCTTCCAGCTTGCATCCCATACGTTGTAGGACAGAATTAGGGCAACTCCCAAAACCATATTAATGATTCCTACCAAAAACAACGTAGCTTCATTTTCCACGAGCCGAAAAATACTATCTACGCGTTTTGGGCGTATGAGCATCACAAACGAAAAAATGACTAACGAGAACCCCCATAACTTTGCTAAAAAAATTACAGTTTCCATGAGCAACTAAATTCCAAATTACAAGCAACAAATTCCAAATAAATTCAAATACCTCATTGTTGAAACCAAAAACTTTTTCGAATTTGGTTATTTGGATTTTGATATTATTTGTGATTTGTAATTTTATACTTTGGATTTATTATGTTGTTCATTATACCATTTTTTATAAAAAAAGGGAGTAACAAACACATCGTGCTTGCTACTCCTGTTGCCCTTAGCTTGGAATGATCCCGTTAGCGACTAAGATTCCCCTCGCCTTGGAACATTGCTTGTCATCCCCCAAAATCGGGGATTTGCCCTCGCCCCTGTTTACTTGCAGGTACCGACTCATGAGCTGCAGGCGTGTTTCAGCAATGTGTCGGTTACCCATGCTTCGTATTCCCTCTCGTTGCTTGATTTTTAATCTCTCCCACGTCAGGAAATCCTGGGTAAGTTCACTATCGTGTACATACGCTTCTCGTTCGCCAAATAACCAGTTGAGAAGACCCATGGCTGAAACCTTTCATAAAAGAGCTACTTCTTTGAAAACAACACCCAAAGAAGTAGTTTCACCCTAGTATATTTTGATTATTTTGTCCATTTTTCACAAAAAAAGGGATATGGCACAGTTGCCATTTTCCCACTCACATCAATTCACCATTACTTCGTTTTCTTTAAGAAACCTCCATGCTTCCTTGAACTCATCGTCTCCTTCAAAGGGAGACTCAAATGTACCAAGAGTGAATCGTAGTAGAAGGTTTTCGTCGCTTTCCCATAGGCCATTTTTCTTATTTTCCTTCATTCTTTTCCTTTTGTATTTCTCAAACTTTTCAGTCGTTTTATTTCGGTCTATGTTCTTTTTCAGGCCGAGCCATACAAGAAAACTCATGGGGTTTTTCCTTGTTAAAGAGCTTTGTACCCTTTGATGTCCACAAGACAAAAAAGGTAAAAGCAATATCACTTACTTTTTCTTTCTGCTCGCTTTGCCTCTATCTCTGTCAAATACATTTTTCGGATTCTCACGTTTTTTGGCGTGACTTCCACCAATTCATCGTCGCCAATATATTCCAAAGCGTCTTCCAAATCCATGGTTTTTGGAGTATCAAAATGCTCGTCTGAACCCTCCCCTTTTGACCTCATGTTTGAAAGCTGTTTTGTTTTACAAACGTTTACCCTAATATCTTCACTTCTCGAATTTTGTCCTACCACCTGTCCTTGATAAATTTCAATGCCATGGTTTAAAAACATAACCCCCCGGTCTTGCACATTGATTAGGCCATAAAAATTAGTGGTTCCCGACTCTGACGCCACCAAACTGCCTCGGTCGCGTTCTTTCCAGTTTCCCGGGTCAGGCATATATTGCAAAAAGGAAGTATTCATAATGCCAAGCCCTTTGGTGTCGGTTAAAAATTCACTTCGGTAGCCAAACAATCCCCTGGTCGGAATAATAAATTCCAAAAACGCAATACCATTATGTATTTTCATTTCCTTTACCTCTCCTTTTCGGCTTCCCAATTTTTGCATGACCGAACCTTGGTATTGCTCGGGAGTTTCTATAAATACTTTTTCGTACGGCGTCATTTTTTTGGAGCCAACCTCCTTTACAATAACCTGGGGGCGCGAAACCGCAAATTCATAGCCTTCTCTACGCATTCGTTCAATTAAAATGGCTAAGTGCAATTCGCCTCGTCCTGACACAATCCAGTTTGAGCCCAATTCTTCAACGCGTAGCGCTACGTCGGTTTCTAGTTCCTTAAATAATCGCTCTCTAATTTGGCGTGACGTGCAAAATTGACCCTCTTTTCCAGCAAAGGGCGAGTCGTTAATCATAAAGGTCATTTTTATCGTTGGCTCTTCAATGTTAATTAACGGCAGGGCGTTTGGATTTTGAGGGTCGGCAATGGTTTCTCCAATGGTAACATCGGGAATTCCGGCAATTGCGGCAATGTCCCCCGCCTCCACAACTTCTGCCTCTATTTTTCCCAATCCGGCAAAGGTCATCAAGGAAATTAATGTATATTTTTTTGACTCGCCTTGGCGGTTAATATGCATAATTTCCTGCCCAGCGTTGATTACGCCGTTGTAAATTCTTCCAATAGCGAGCCGTCCCTTAAAATTATCCGGAGCAATTGAGGTAATCAACATTTGCAGTGGGTTTTTTACATCAACGATCGGCGCTGGAATATGTCGCACAATAGATTCAAAAATCGGCGTGATGTCGGTCATTTTTGCCAAGTCGGGTTCTAGTCCCGCCTTGCCGTCGCGTCCCGATGCGTAAATAACCGGAAAATCTAGCGAATGGTCGCCTGCTCCCAACTCCAAAAATAATTCTAGCGTGGCTTCCAGCGCAAATTGAGGGCGCGCCCCGCCCTTGTCTATTTTATTGATGACCACAATGATTTTATGTCCCATTTCAAGGGCCTTTTTTAATACAAATCGTGTCTGGGGCATTGGGCCCTCCTTGGCATCAACCAACAGTAGGCAACCGTCTGCCATATTTAAAACCCGCTCCACTTCGCCCCCAAAATCAGCGTGACCGGGAGTGTCAATAATGTTTATTTTGATATCTTGATATACCACCGAAGCGTTTTTAGAGAAAATGGTAATGCCTCGTTCGCGTTCTAATTCATTGCTATCCATAATCATTTCTTGCTCGGCAATTTCCTTTTTCATCTGGGTTTTTGACTGACGCAAAAGAGCGTCCACTAAGGTGGTTTTTCCGTGGTCAACATGAGCGATAATGGCTATATTTCGAATATTCATGAACTTAATTATACATTAAAAACTTGATTGTGTCAAAAAAAGCCGCAACAAGCAAGATACTTGTCGCGGATAGTTATATTAGAATTCCTGGAAAGCCTCTTGTTCGGTTCCGACAATTCTAATGAGCGTCTTGAGCTTTGTAATTTCAAAGACTTCGTAAACTTGTTGGCACATCTGGCAGAGGACCAGCTTTCCTTTTGCCCTTTCGCACTTTTTGTTGAGGGTTATTAATTTCGCAATCATTGCTGCACAAAGGAATTCCACATTGCAAAAGTTAAGGATAATCTTACTTTTTTTCAGCTCATCGACGAGATTAAAAAGACTTTCGCCGATTCGTTGGACATTTTGTTCGTCCAGAATCCTTCTGTCAACAAAATATACCACTGTCACTTCACCACGAAACTCAACTTCGGTGCGTTTTCGATGTTGATTCATTTGAAAGCCCCCTTTTCTTTTTTGGTTTGGAATGTACTGCCAATCGAACACGACATCAATGCGCAGTGTATCATAAGAGTATCGATGAATCAATAGTTACGCAAGTTACGCAAATCCTGGGAAAAAGTCGGTGATAATATGACTTCCATGTACTCCAATCTGGCGCAAGGTTTTTTTAAAACTCAAAATCATTGACCTAGGACCCGAAATGTAAAACATCCTTTCTTTATAGTCTGGTACCTGCTGCATAATCATTTCTTTCGTAATAAATCCGGGAATATAAGGGAAATTTTCAGGGACCGAATCGGTATTTTCTAGGGTATATATAATAGGAATGCCTAGTTGTGTTTGTGCCTGGTCAAAAATTTCTTTATAACAAACGTCGCTTGCATGTTTGTTTGAATAAAACATAATAATATCGCGCCTTTCATTGGTATCAATAAGGTACTTTATCATACTGCGAAAAGGGGTTACCCCAATGCCTCCCGCTAAAAAAACCAGCTTTTTATTTTTGTCCTTTGGCAAGGTGAAGTCTCCCGCCAACTGTGAAGCAACAATGGTGTCATTCTGCTGTAGAGATTCCAGCACTCTTTTAAAGGAGCTTGGCTTTTCGTAAAACTTAACCCCAATAAGTATTTGGTTTTCTGTGGGAGAAGAAGCCACAGTAAAATATCTTCGTATGCCCCGGGTGTCCTGTTTTGTGTGCCCCAACGTCCATTCCATGTATTGGCCCGGGACAAAATGTAATTTTTTGTTTGGCAAAAAAACAAATTGATAAGTGTTATGGCCTATTGGTGCTTTTTCTTTGAGTTGTAAGATCAGTTTGTCTTTGGGGCTAACGATATAGGAAAACACGTTGCCTAAAATGAGCGCGAGTTCAGGACTGATATAAAAATTTGCGATATGCAAAAACGGAACAAATAAAAAACCAACCAAACCCCCATACAGTATCTGTAATGGTTTGGTCGGAGGCGTGGTCATGGGTTCAGTAAGCATGACGAAAGCAAAAAAGAGCAGGGGAGAGTATAAAACTGCTTCTTTAAGCACTAAAAAGCTTTGTGAACTGGTAAAAAAAATAAATAGTAACGTGCACGCTATTGAGGTTACAAAAAAACTTACAATCAGGCTGGTTCTCTGTATTTTCCTGGTGATAAGCAGACCTATGGCAAGCACAAAAGGAGCCATATACAACGTCCCTATCCACCAACTTGCAGACTTATTTACCAAAAATGCCGCTGCCACCACGGCAAACGCAGCTGGATTAAACACATGTTTTTTGTTGATGGCCAACAGGTATTTTGAAGCGATACCTAATGAGCTTACGAATAGTAAAAATGGGAATTGGTTGAGTGATTTGGCCGGGCTTACGATGAGGGCTAAAATGAAGGCGGTGATGTAGACTGATTCTGTATTTGAAGGAGCTTTAAAAACACTAGCAAAGATATTATTGACGAAAAGACACATGAGGGTGATGACCAGCGACGAAAACAAAAGGTCCATTGCCTTAAACGGTAAAAGACCAAACAGGCCTAAACCGAATCCCGCCACCAATAAAAAAATAAGGCAGTAAAAAACCAGCCTGTACATGGTTATCTTGTTGAGAAAATTGTCTATATACGGTATGGTCATCGTATTTTGTTTTTCTCGCTAGAAATTACTGCATTTCGTAACGAAAATCTTTATGCAATGGGTCTTGTATACTCTTTAAATCCGCTCGTCATGGTAGCAGTTCCTTTAGAATCTATTGTGTACCCCTCAAGCCCCGACATTGTTTCAATAAATTGAATTCCCTCTTTCTGCATAGCAAAAGCTGCCGTGGCAAACCGGTCTGCCTCATAGACATCCCTACCTATCACAGTAAGACTCACAATATCCACAAGGCGTTGTTTGTTATTTTTTGGGTTATAAATATGGTCGCCCCGTTCGTAACTCCCCGAGGTTGCAATACCCTCATTCTTTTTTAGGTAGATGACTTTAATTATTTCACTAACTTTAAAAGGATTTTTAATCCCAACCTTCCAAGCGCTACCCTTGTCACTGTTCCCTTCTACTTGAATATCGCCCCCCGCTTCGATATAAAAGTTTTTAAATCCAGCGTTTCGCAGGAGGTTTGCCGCGTTACGAATGGCCCACCCTTTTACTAATCCCGATGGGTCATAGTGTTGATGGTTATTTAGAATATCAAAATACCCAAAGGTCTCTTCTTTGGTTTTTTTTGATAAATCAAAGACTGTTTTCATGTCCATTGACCATTCCTCTGGAGAAAGCAATCCTTTATTTATGTTAGTAATTTCGCTGGTATCTTTGTAGGTGCTGAATTTTTCGTCAATGTAGGTAAAATAGTTAAATACCGCATCAATATCGCGCTGGGTTGAAGAGCCATCAACAATGTAAACTGTCACCGGCATTCCCATTAAAATCCTCGTTTCTTTCATCTAAATCGCTTTTGGAGGCGGTGTAACCTCTATTTTAATTTGGTTGGTAGAACCAGCCTTTGTGAGCGCCGAAGCCAAAGACTTTATAAAAGCCTGACTGGTCTGGGTCGCCCCAGAAACAATGTCAACGTTAGCGCTTTGGGCTTGAAGGGCTTCTTGTTTTAGTATCGGCCGAGTTTGATTACTCAATTCTAAGGTATGGCCCTGGTGGTCAGGATACTTTAAAAATTGCACATCAATTATTTTTCCTTGGCTTATGACCGCTTTTATCTGGACCGGACCGTAAAAGGCATCAGCAAAATCTCCTGTGTACTCGCCGTCCTGATAAGTACTGGCATTCTGAGCTTGGTTCCCCCCGTTTTGTATCGGAGGATTTTGATCTAAAGATTGCTTGTCGTTTCCAATGGGGCTTGCATTGCTTTGGTTGCCGTAAAATTTTTCATAGACGATATAAATACCAAACACCGCAACAAGTAATACGGGAAGTAGTATTTTTTTTATGTTCATGTAAACTGTATTTTTTAGTAGTACAAATATAGTCTTCCGCGAGTTACATCAATTAATCTTTAAAAGTTCAACTTCAAAGATTAACGTTGAGTTTGGCGGTATTTTATCTCCCGCTCCCCCTGGTCCATAGGCCAGTTCAGGAGGAATGGTTAATTTCCTTTTCTCTCCCACTTTCATTCCGGTAACTCCTACATTCCAACCTTCAATAACGCAAGTATTATTTTTCTGGCAATCTGGACCGATAGTAAACTGAAAGGGCGTTCTCCCTGGGTTAAGACTTGAGTCAAATTTTGTTCCATCCGTCAGAGTGCCGGTATAATTTACCGTCACCGTGTCACCGCTTTTTGCCACTGGCCCACTTCCCTCTTTTAGTATTTCGACATGCATAGATTGAGTGGTATTGTTATTGGTATTAGTGGTTTGATCGCTCGTGGAGTTCTGGTTTGGCGCCGCCACGTTTTTCTCGCTAGACCCGCGGTTCATGACCAAGAGTAATCCTACAACTCCAATAGCCACTACTATTAACATTACTACCCATTGCCACAAGCGACGTTGCCTATGAGGAGAAGTATCTTTCATAGTTAGGTTTTATAATTAATTATTATATAAAAAAATTAAACACCATGTAAAGGGACAATAGCCCAGTTACGGTCAGTTGGATGGTTGGGGTTACTCCAGCTCCCAGGATAGTAGGCATAGTTTTTGCATATCCCCATTTTTTCTTTTTTAAAGAATATATTTCCCAACCATAAGCAAAAAAGAGATTTATCAAAGAAAACAATATTACCTGCCAGACATTTTGAAAGATGGCATAATTCTTGAATACTAAGACTGTCGCATAATAGATTACTACGATGATAATCCCGTCAAAAACAGCCCCTTTTAAAATTAGGTATTGGTATTTTTTTAATGGTGCTTTGAGGCAGGTGATGTAGAGAACGCTGTGAAGCAATTCGTAGAGGAGGTTAATAAAAAAGGCTACGAAAAATATTTTTGCGAACAGGTATGCCATTTGCTTAGTTGATTACTTGGACGGTTCCTCGCATATTAGTATGAATGGAACAGTAGTATGTAAACGTTCCCGTGGTGGTAAAGACATAACTATAACTGCCGCCAGGGTTAATGTAGGGACTTGAAGGCCCGCCATTGTCTCCCGTAACGGTATGGGGCACAGCGTCATTGTTAGTCCAGGTCACTTTGGTGCCTTTACGTACGGTTATATTATTAGAGTTAAAGGTAAAACCTTTTATTTGTATTGCGGCAGCTTGCTGGCTTACGGCAGGTGGAGGTGAGTTACTGGTTGTAGGGCTTGGTAAAGGAGTAGGCATAGGAGGATTATTAACATTAGAATTTTCCTGGGGATACCCATTTGAGTTGGAATTTTGATTAGTACTGCTTGGAGAGTTTTCCTGGTACTGCGGAGCCTGATAGTTATATCCCCCACTTTTGGCAAAGAAGATATAGTACACTGCTCCGTAAACAATTCCGCCAACGACAATATACAACAAGACCCACTGCCACCAGGGCCGCTTTCCATAACCGTATGATGGCTTGCCTTCTTGAGGCGTTTGATAGTTTTCTTCCATGTGATGATAGGCTTTCACGAAGACCCTTTTCTTTTGCTGATGTTAAAAGATAAAAGTCACTGGCGAAAGCGTTTAATACTACACCTTGAATTATAGTATACCTTTAAAATTATGCAATTACTAACCAAAACAGTATGAAACAAAAAAATCACCTTCCGGAAGGTGATTTTTTACTTCCTTACAGGAAACCCCGCCCGAGGGCTTGATACGCCTCGCGGTCAGCCCGAGGACGGGGAGGAATGGGCATACCACACCGCAGTGTGGTATGCTGTTCTCATGAGAATTCGTCAGTTAAATCACACGGTATACCAGACCAACTACCATATTGTATGGGGCACGAAGTATCGCCGTAAATTTTTGAAGGAGTACGTCAGAAATGAGCTCGTCAAGGCGCTCTACAAAATCCAGAAAAGGTACCCTGATTGGTACTTCATCAAGATGAACACGGGGGAGGATCACGTCCATGTGCTCATGGAGATTCCTCCAAAATATTCAATATCGGAAGTCGTACAAAAGTTGAAAGCGGAGAGTGCCTTGATGCTCAAGCAGAAATTCAAATTCATCACAAAAATTTACGGCGATACGGGCATCTGGAGCACTGGATTCTTTGTTTCTACCGTCGGCCTCAATGAGGCAAACATACGCAAATACATCGAAATACAGAATGACTTCGATAGGGGCATCGATTTAACTGGAGAATTCGACATGAGGAGCAAGGAAACCCCGCACGACCCTTAGGGAGTGCGGGGAGGACGTCATTCTTTGCACGGTAGTACAAAATTTAGACTAGGCCCATTTTTTCTTTCACTTCTTGCATGGTTGACTGGGCTATGGTTAAAGCCCGGTTTTTTCCTTGCCGTAAAATTTCTTGCACGTACACGTCCCTAGTCAAAAGTTCCTTTTGTTTTCTGCGGAAAGGTTCCAAATAGTTCACAATAACCTCTGCCAGGGAAGTTTTGAATTCTGAATAATTTTTCCCCTTGAATTGTTTAGCAGCTTCTTGCACGTTTTTGCCGGTCAATAAACTATAAATGGTCAAGAGGTTTGAAATGCCAGGTTTTTTGGTAATGTTGTAAATAACATCTTTGCCGGAATCGGTTTGAGCTGATAATATTTTTTTGGTAATATCCTCGGGTGAATCAAATAAGAAAATGCAGCTTTTATCTTCATCGGATTTTGACATTTTCTTTTTTGGATTAGTCAAACTCATGATTTTTGACCCTTCTTTTAATATCATTGATTTCGGCTCTTTAAACACATCTCCGAATTTTTGATTAAACTTTTTGGCGATGGTTCTGGTTAATTCCACATGCTGTTCCTGGTCTTTGCCCACCGGTACTACGTCAGTTTTATACAATAAAATATCAGCAGCCATAAGCACGGGGTAATTTAATAACCCCGCATTGACATAGTCTTTATGTTGCTCGGATTTTTCTTTAAATTGCGTCATTCTTTTTAATTCTCCCATAGGGGTAATACTTTCTAAAAGCCAAGCCAATTCGGCATGCTCTTTAACGTGTGATTGTAAAAAAACAATGGATTTTTCTGGATTAATTCCTGCCGCCAAATAAATAGCCGTGGTTTCAGTGATATTTTTTTGCAGCTCGTTTGGATTATAGGGAGTGGTAATAGCGTGTAAATCTACAATACAAAAGACACACTCATTTTTTTCTTGAAGGTCAATCCATTGCTTTATGGCACCCAAGTAGTTTCCTAAGTGAATGTTGCCCGTTGGTCGTATACCTGAAAATATCTTCATATAACTATTGTAATAATTTTAAACTTCAATGACAACTGGCAAAATCATGGGTCTTCGTTCTGTTTTAGCAAATAGAAAGTCTCCAATTTTATTTCGTATTTCGTCTTTAACGTACGTCCAATTGACTGCTCCGCCTTTGCCCGCAGTTTTATTTACAATGTCGATCACTTTCTTGCGGGTTTGTTTTAGTAGGTCTTTTGATTCTCGCAAGTAGACGAATCCCCGTGAAATAATATCGGGAGACCCTCTTACGTTTCCTGTTTGTCTGTCTATGATGGCAACAATGACAAACATTCCATCTTGGGCCAGCATTTGTCTATCTCGGAGAACAATTTCCCCGACGTCTCCCACACCCAACCCATCAACAAACACGTAATTAACCGGAACCTTTTCTTTCAAAACTTCTCCTTTTTGTTTGTCAAAACGTATGACAGATCCGTTGTCGGGAACGAACACCCTGTCTTTTCGTATGCCCATGCCAAAGGCAATCCTTGCCGCTTCCTTTAGCATAAAGTGGTTTCCGTATACGGGGATAAAATAATCCGGTTTTATTTCCGAAATAATTTGCTTGATGCCGTCAATATTGGTGTGCCCTGAAGCATGCACATTCATAATATCGTTGTGGTAGACATTGTCAGATAGGCGATAGACGTTATCTTTCACCCGTTGCACCGTTCGCTCATTTCCGGGAATTACCGAAGAAGAAAATATAATGGTGTCTTCTTTTTTGATGGTGATGTATTTATGGTTTCCTGCAATAATCCTTGGTAGGGCGGCCATTTCTTCGCCTTGGGCTCCCGTGCAAATAATGACCACCTTATTGTCTGGATAGTCACGCGCTTTATCGACAGGAATAATGACTCCCTTAGGAATTTTTATATAGCCCAATTTTGTGGCAAGCTCAATGTTTAACTTCATTGAGAAACCATCGAGCGCAACTTTTTTACCGGTTCTTGCCGCAAACTCAAGGATTTGTTTTATCCTTTCTATTTGGCTAGAAAAAGTGGCGATAATCGTTCTACCCGGAGCTTCTCCAATTAATTTGTTAATGTTGCCAAGCATCTCCTGTTCGGTGACCGGTGTTTTTGAGTTAACGGCTCCCAGGGCTTCTAGCATTAAAATAGTAGGCCTTTTTAGGTTTGCTAAATGGTGGTAGTGAATGACATCTCTGCCAATAGGGTCTTTTTCTATCGTCCAGTCTCCCGGGTGTATCACCGTTGCCACAGGAGTTTCCAATATGACTCCTACCGCATCCATGATAGCGTGGTCAATTTGAAAAAATGACAACGTAAACGCGCCCAAGGTAACCTTGTCCCTAAGATCTTTTATGTACAGAGTTTTTAATTTTTTTGAGCTGCCTTTGTCAAAGTCTTCCATTCGGTGTTTTATCATTTCCAGGGTCAGCGGCCGGCCAATGCTTTGGGGATAGGTAAGCTTCTTAAGCAATATGGGGGCTGCTCCGATATGGTCTAGGTGGCCATGGGAAAAAATAACTGCTTTAATCCTTTTTTCCTTGCCTTTTAAATACTCAGTGTTGGGTATGACGTAGTCGATTCCCGGCATGTCTTCTTCTGGAAATTGCAGTCCCATATCCAAAACCACAATGTCGTTTCCATATTCAAACACCGTCATGTTTCTTCCCACCTCTTCACACCCCCCAAGAGGAATAATTCTCAAATTATTTTCCGGTTTTCCTTGGTGTTGTTCAATGCGCTTACCCTGATGTGTGCTAAATGGTTTTCTTGGTTGTTTTTCCATAATATATATTTGTTGATCCCGTGACGTTTTATGAGTTCACGTCTACGGATTTTTAATTATAATTTTTAGTGTTTTTTGTGCGGACGGAGAGAGTTGAACTCTCATGAGGTTACCCTCGCTGGCTCCTGAAGCCAGTGCGTCTGCCGGTTCCGCCACGTCCGCAATAATTATGCCTTTAGAAAATCTAAATTCTTGGGTATCTCCCTTAAGGGTTCCTCGAAACGTAATTCAGGAACTTGTTGGTAGTGTTCATTTTTTAACCAGCTCGTCCCGCCATCGGCAGTGGCTAAATAGTAATAACAAGCTCCCTGATTTCTTTCAAACGATTCAAAATTTCCCTTGTCGCTTTCTGCAACCCAATTTGCCGTTTTTAAATCTTGGGTTGAAGAATTTATCGTAACGTGCCCATATCCTGCTGGAATAATAATGACATCACCTTTTTTTGCATGGACAACAAAAACGTCTTCAATAAGGTTTTCATCTCCCTTTTGAGCAAAATAAATTCCTTCTCCCTCTAAAACCATGTACACTTCTCCGTAGTGTCCCGCATGGATATGCCCCTTAGTTTTTACAAATTCTTGGCCCAGCATTCGTGCAGGAATGATAGTAACATCATACCGTAAGCCATTTTCTATCTTTAATTTTCGGTACATGTGGTACAACTCTATATCTTTGTCAGCAGACGCAAACCAGGCCTTGTCATAGACAACTTTTTCTAATTCAGCTAGACGGCGCACATCGGGGGTTAAAGTTGTTAAATCTATTTCCATGCTCTCTTGGTTTGTAAGTACCAATTTGTAATATTCTCAAATCTTTTTGATGGGTCAGCTATTTTTGTAGTGTCTATGCCTTGCACTGCTTGTGACACCCAATAAATATAATCAGGATTGTACAAAAACAGGGCAGGAGCATCGTTAAGAATGCTGTCTTGTATTTTTTCTAGGTCTTGTTTTTTTTGGTTTTCATCTTGGGTTTGTCTGGCATCTTTTAATAATTTATCTACGTCTTTGTTTTCATACGATGAAAGGTTTAAGCCAGGATCTTGCTTTTGCGAAGAATACCAAAATGGGTAAAGGTCTGGCTGCGTCCCAAGGGTTTCGCCATACAGTAAGGCATCATACCCTCTATTTTTAATAATAGGTTTTAAATCGCTGATGCTTACCGCATTAATCTCAACCGAAACGCCAACGCGTTGCCAATAATCTTTTAGCATATGTGCCACTTGAAGCAGTTGGCTTTGGTTAATGGTGACCAAGGTAAATTTTAGCGGTTGCGTGTTTGGTGTTGATTGTACACAAAGCTCATTTAATTTTTTGCGGGTTACTAATCCGGTTTCTCCGGTGGGACTTTGTTCTGGCAAATATTTTTTTTGAAATTCGGTTATCGCATCTTCGGTTGCTTTGCCGTAGGTTCCGTTGGTTTCATTGCTTAACAGATTTTTAAGGTTGTCGTTTAATCGTGTCAAGCACCCTTGAAGCTGTGTCACCTCGCTACCCTTGGACCCTTGTTTAAGGTAGCTCTTAAACTGGAATGCAGGCTGTTTTTTTATTGCCTTTTCCCGTTGTCCTTGACCATTATCTTTAAAGCCCGCTTTATCCAAAAGGGTGTTTGCTTTCGTAGTATCGAATTCGTAAGTGCCCGTTGGTTTTTGGTAGTTAAAGAAATCGGGGAGGATGGGGGAATCAACGGTCACGATGTTTGTTTTGGTTTGGGCGCTTATTTTCTGGGCCAGTTCACTTTTATTTACTGAATAGGTCAGCGCTTTTCTGATGTTGCTATCTGAAAAAATTGATGGTTTTTGGTTGTTAAAAAATACAGCAAAATATCTTGGCAGAGAAAAAGAGTATACATTAAACTTCGACTGGGTTGTCCAGCCCGGTTTGACCTGCTTTTCTATATCAGGTTCATTTTTATCCAGGGTGCCCACGGTAAAGCCCTGAATGTTCCGTGCGTTGGCTGCTTTAACAAGGTCGTCCATTTTTTCAAAGAATGAGAATGACAGCTCGGCAATATATGAAGGTTTGTTGTAGTACTTGCGGTTTGATTGTAAATGCAGAGTTTGTATGAAACCGGTTTTCGTCTGATTGAGGCTGGTAAACTGAAAAGGGCCTGATCCTATGGGTTGTAAATTATATGAGGAAAGGGCAAAATTCTCCGGGGAAATATTTTCCCAAATATGTTTTGGCAGGATTTTAACAGTGCAATTTTCAAGAAAAGAATTATAGGGTTGTTTTACGATAAAACTAAAAGCTCGGTCAGATATTTTTTCTACATCCACATCCACCCAATTGGCACGGAGCGGACTTTTGTAGTCTGAATTTTGTATGGTTTTTATGGTAAAAACCACATCGTCTGCCGTCATCGGTCTTCCATCGTGCCACAGGATATTATTTTTTAAAGTAAACGTGTACGTTTTCCCGTCGTCGGAAATTTTGTAAGTATCTACCAAATCTTTTACGATATTTCCTTGGTTATCATAACTCATTAGGCCAGAAAATACCAAGTCAATCAGTGTCCTGTCAACGTCGTTGGTTTCTCCGTACATGGGATTGATAAACCTAGGCTGTCCCACCAGTCCTTCAGTATACGTTCCTCCAAACGCGGGAACAACATTGGTATTGCTTATGTACGCACTTGTCGCCAAAAAGCATAGACATCCTAACGCTACGATAAAAAACACCAATAGAGCTACTTTTTCGCCTCGTGTAAGTACTTTAAAGATTTGTTTCCATTGAGTAAAACTCGGGAATTTAAAATTCATCAGTAATGTATATTAGATTAACAGGTTTACAATGCCCAAGATAATAAAGAGACCGGCGATTCCCACCGTGGCGTAGTATATTTTCTTTTGAATTCCGCGTCTGGCTGAATAAAACTCTCCGCCTCCGCCAAAAGCAGACCCTAAGGCGGTTCCCCGTTGTTGTACAGCAATGAGGATGATGAGGATCACTGAAACCGCAATCTGGGCAAAAAACAACATTTGATGGATATCCATATTCTTTACAATCCTATCTATAAGGGAGGAGTTTGTTAATCCTCACTCTTTAGTACGAAGTTAGTTAATAAAAAGTTTAGCGTCCAAATGACAAGAGTAGTCCATAGCAAAGGATATAGCAGAGGAACCGATAATTCTCCAAAAGCGATATCGAGAATCCATATGAGTCCCATGTTGATAATAAATCCAAAGAGTCCAAGGGTGATAATCTGCAGGGGCAAGGTGATGGTATCAAGGATTGGTTTTACAAAAAAATTAAGCAATCCCAAAATAATCCCCAAGAGCAAAAAAAGTTGCCATGGTTGAGTAAGGGCTATGCTAAAAAAACTTGAATCTGGATGCAGAGCTACTATAACCTCTGGTACAAACGTAGCCGCTATCCAGAACCCCAGTCCTGCGCCTATGATGTGAGAGAGAAGCCTTTTCATCTGATTGGTGCAGTATAGCAGGTTTTTGGCTAAATATCAAGTAGGGCTTTTTTCCGTAACTTCTTATGATAAGTTATCGCAAACCGATGGGCTTCATCATCTAGGTGCAAAATAAGGTTATAAATCTCTTGGGGTAAATTTTTGAGAGGGACAGGGTTTTTTTTATTTTCAATAAAAAGCTCTCTTCTCCCTTTTGCAATAGAAATAATTTTAATTTTTTTATTTTGTACTGAACCTAGTCCAAGATTTTTTGCTTTTATTGCTACGTTCAACTGGGCAATTCCCCCATCAATTAACATGACTTCTGGATATTTCCATCCAGGGTGTGCCAATCTTCTGGTCAATACTTCCTTTAGCATGGCAACGTCGTTAGGTTCATTTTTCATGTTGATTTTGAACTTTTTATATTGGCTTTTATCGGGCGCGCCATCTGTAAATACCACCATTGAGCCAGTGGCATATTTCCCTTGGATATTGGAAATGTCATAGCACTCTACCCTTGAAATTATTTTCTTTACATTCAACATGCTCTGTAACATACGCTGGGTTTTTCCCCACCCATCATGTTCAATGCGCGAATTTTCAATCACCTTGGTGTGCAACATCACTTGTTGTAACGCATTGATTCGGTCTCGGATCTTTCCTGCCTCTTCAAATTTATTCATTTTTGAAAGTGTTTGCATTTCGCGTTTTAAGCTGTACAACACCGTTTTTCTTTTCCCTTGCAAAATCAACATTAATTTTTTAATATTTTTTTTGTACTCTTGTAAATTTGGGTTAGGACCAGGGCAAAGTCCTAGGTGGCACCAAGTACAAGCATTTTTGGGATGCTTGGATGTGATGTAGTAGGGGAATATCCTCCGTAAATACTTTAAGGTTTTCTTAAGAGCAGCCCCTTCAACAAAAGGACCGATGTAGTTAGTCTTTGAGTCTTTCTTTTGATGGGTAATGTATACCACCGATTTTTCGCCTTTACTGATGGCCACGTAAAAATAGTTTTTGTCGTCGCGCCAGACGACATTAAATTTTGGCTGGTTTTTTTTAATTAAGTTAGCTTCCAAAACGAGTGCTTCAATTTCTGAATCGGTTTCTATAAAGCCAATGGTTTCCACCTTTTTGATAAATAAATTATCACGATAGGAAGGCTGCTGGAAATGATTTTTAACCCGCGACTTGATATTAACGGCTTTGCCGATGTAGATGGGTGTTGTATTTTTTTTGTAAAATAAATAGACTCCAGCGGTTTTGGGGAGTTTTTCTAAGTTTGCTCGGCTAATGGTGGCGGTATTTTTCACGCCTTCATTGAACACTAAAATTACCATTATTTCAAGGTTAACGCCTCTCTTGAAATAACTAAAAAATTTATGTATAATGAACAACCAAAAATTATTATGCAAAATGATTTTATAAAAATCAGAGGAGCAAGAGTCCATAATCTAAAAAATATAGACCTGGACATTCCTAAAAATAAGTTGGTGGTCATTACCGGCCTCTCTGGGTCGGGTAAATCGTCATTGGCGTTTGATACTCTATACGCTGAAGGCCAGCGAAGGTATGTGGAATCGTTGTCAGCCTATGCCAGACAGTTTTTGGGTGTCATGGACAAACCCGATGTTGATAAAATAGAAGGCATCAGTCCGGCCATATCAATAGACCAGAGAAAATCGGTTCATAACCCGCGCTCAACGGTGGGTACGATTACTGAAATTTATGACTACTTGCGATTGCTCTTTGCGCGCATCGGAAAACCGCACTGCCCGAACTGCGGAAAATTAATTGCGCGCCAAACCGTCGACCAAATCGTAGAGCAAATTTTACGGTTTCCAAAAAATTCGGAAATTATGGTGTTGGGCCCTGTCATCCGCGGCAAAAAAGGAGAACACGAAGCAGTACTACAAGAAATACAGCGGGCTGGATTCATTCGGGTAAGAATCAACAAAGATCTTTTTCCCATTGAGGAGGCATTCCAGCACCAGCTTGATAAAAATAAAAAGCACACCATTGAGGTAGTCGTTGATCGCTTGGTTTTGGACGGCGGTTTGGATCGCTCAAGGTTAGTGGATTCATTAGAAACTGCCCTAAAACTCGGTAAAGGGATTGTGGTCATAAGTCGCGCCACCAAAAATAAAAAAGAACCGAGCGCTGTCATTTTTTCGGAACATTTTGCCTGTGAAGATTGCGGCATTTCATTACCAGAATTAGAACCCAGGACATTTTCTTTTAACAACCCTTACGGAGCCTGCCCTGACTGTACCGGGCTTGGAGAAAAACTGGAAGTTGATCCAGAGCTCGTTATGCCCAACAAAAATTTAACCATTGCAGAAGGCGCCATTTGGCCATGGAGCAAAGCTTCCCATAAAGTGGGACGCCAGGGTTACTATTATTGGAAACTTTCAGGACTTGCAGAAAAGTACCGGTTTTCGTTAGACGAACCAGTAAAAAATTTACCCAAAAAAATTACCGATATTATTTTGCAAGGAGACGGCAAGTTTGAGGGTGTTATTAAAAGCCTAGAAAGAAGGTTTCACGAAACCGATTCAGAGTGGACCCGGGCAGAAATTGAGCAATACATGGTCATAAAAAAATGTGAAACCTGCAAAGGCAAACGATTAAAGCCAGAAGTATTGGCAGTCACCGTAGGCGAAAAATCTATTGATGCTATTGTTGAGCTTCCCATTGAAAAAGCAAAAGATTTTTTCAGCCGTATGCAAAAAAATCTTAGTGCCAACGACAGTAAAATAAGCCAGCCGATTACAAAAGAAATTATAGAACGGGCGCAATTTTTGGTTGATGTTGGGTTAGACTACTTAACCTTAGATCGCAAAGCCAGCACCTTGGCAGGCGGAGAAGAACAGCGAATACGCCTGGCAACCCAAATCGGGTCAAAACTTTCTGGAGTTTTATACATCTTAGACGAACCCTCTATTGGTTTGCATGCCAGAGACCAGCATCGGCTCATTGATACGTTGCTAAGACTGCGAGATTTAGGAAATACCGTTATCGTCGTAGAACACGACTCTCAAACCATGATGGCTTCAGACTGGATTGTGGACATTGGCCCGGGAGCTGGAAAACATGGGGGCAGAGTGGTTTTTGCAGGCACGCCAAAAGAAATACTAAAATCAAAATCTCTCACGGGAGAATATTTATCGGGTAGGAAAAAAGTTCATGATGAAGATAAAGTCCAGCACCCAGCATCTACCACCAAAAACCTTATCGTTAAAGGAGCTAGCGAGCACAACCTAAAAAACATTGATGTGAAGTTTCCGCTAGGAAAATTTATTTGCGTTACCGGAGTTTCTGGGTCTGGAAAATCTTCGTTAGTAAGTGATATTCTGGCGCGAGCCTTGCTGAAAAAATTTTACCGAGCAAAAGAAGAACCAGGCTTGCACAAGGAAATAGTAGGTGTTGAGAATATTAATAAGGTAGTTTTAGTTGATCAGTCGCCTATTGGCAGAACGCCAAGGTCAAACTCCGCCACCTACACGGGAGCTTTTTCACATATTAGAGATTTATTTACCGAAACGAAAGAAGCAAAAGTACGCGGATATTCTGCCGGGCGTTTTAGTTTTAACGTAAAAGGCGGCCGGTGCGAAGCCTGCGAAGGACAAGGAACCAAAAAAGTAGAAATGTATTTCCTGCCCGACATTTATGTAGAATGCGAAGAATGCCGCGGCAAGCGCTACAGCAAAGAAGTGCTGGAAATTTTATACAAAGAAAAAAACATTGCTGATGTTTTAAAAATGACGATTGAAGAAGCTGCCGAATTTTTCAAGCATATTCCCGGCGTTTACGATAAAATGAAAACACTCAAAGAAGTCGGCCTTTCTTATATTGAATTGGGGCAAGCGGCCACATCTTTATCGGGCGGAGAAGCGCAAAGGATAAAATTGGCTACGGAATTGTCACGGCGCGACACCGGAAAAACACTATATATTTTAGACGAACCTACCACCGGTTTGCACTTTGAAGACATCAAAAAATTGGTTTCTGTTTTAAAAAATCTGGTGGAAAAAGGCAATACAGTACTTACGATCGAACATAATATTGACTTTATCCAGTGCGTAGATTGGATTTTAGATTTAGGTCCCGAGGGAGGCGAAAAAGGCGGAGAAATTATAGCAGAAGGTACGCCAGAAGAAATAGCCAAGATTAAAAAGAGTTATACGGGTCAATATTTAAAGAAATCGTAAAATACACCCAAAAAGCGCCTCCTAAAGCGCTTTTTCGTTGTCTATTGACATGATATCTTGTACATGGTATAATTAATTTATGGAGTAAAATAACGGGTTTTGCTCTAAAACGCACACAAAACACCCGAATTTTCGGGCGGCCACCGGAAGCCGTAATTCCGAAACAAGGAGAAGAAAATGGAAAAGGGACAAGCCAAAAGGGCTCTGGAAGCTGTCATGAATACGTGCGCGGAGCTCGACGATGGGAGCGATGGGGTGGCCGAGCTCAAGTTGTTGCACATAAGGTCAAAATTGAAGTATCTTTATCCTCCCTCGAAAGAGGATGAAGAGAAGATGGCGGAGATTTTTCGGAACAGCTGCGCGCGGGTCAGACGGCAAATCGATAGCATGTGATAGGTTAAAACTTCTCTCACTAAGGCAAACTCCGGTTTGCCTCACTTCAGAGGAATTTTCGAAGTAAGAAGATTTTTCTGAAGTGATGAAGGAAATTACAAGCTCTTTTCTTCCCACATCGGGCGGCCTCAATGGTGACCGAAATCTCTGAAAGGAGAATACCATGAATAATCTGTTGATTCACCAGGGCTTTGCGGTTCTGTCGAGTCTCTACACCCTCACTCTTTTCTTCCCCTGGAAGGCGAAGAAGGAGAAGGGGCTGGATGATTTGGAAGCGTACCAACACTTCCTAATCACCGCGAGGAATGACGACGAAGCGATGGCGCAGGCCAAGGAAGCCACGGCGGGCAAGCACTGGATTGTTGAGGACAGCTACGGCTACCTCATCCATCGTACCGATGACGCGATTCGGATTGTGTCGGTGAAGATTTACATTCGCGGAGAAGGTTATTGCCGCGACGGACATTATCCTGGCTGCTTTGGGGAATCCTACTTTGTGAAGAACGAGGAGGAAGCCAGGGCACACTTCAAGGATGCTGTTCGGAATTGCCAACACAATCACGGAATCTGCATTGACCCGACATTTCGCGGCAATACTGCGGATTGCTACTTTCCTGGGCTTTGGCCAGGTGAGCCAATTCCGCAGAGCAGTCTGCCTTGCGCAACTCCAACAATTCAACGCGGCAGCGCAGTGCCCCTCCAAATTCTGTTTTCGGAGGGAAGGGGAATCCTTGCTAAGGAGACCCTCGAGCTTTGGGACAAGCACAAGTAACTGCACCGCAGTTCATAACCACATACCTGCGTAATAAAAGTGTGGATTAAATAAGGCCGAACGGATTCGTTCCTCGGCCTCACTTCAGAGTAGTTTACCAACGTAGACTTTTCTGAAGTGAAAGTATATCGCTTTCACCTGGCCGTCCGCATGGACGAACCAGCAGTTCTTTCAACTGACAACCCTTTTTCAGGAGGTGGAAAATGAGCAGGTTTCTGTGCAACTGTGGTTTTGATCAGACTGCCTACAGTTTCTGTCGCCAGTGTGGCAAAGAACTGCCTGAGCAGGCCAAGCGAGCGGATTCGGAATCCCGGATCCAGCACGACAAGACGCCCAGTTTGGTGCATGTCATCGTACGCCGCGACATGGGTGCAAACTTCTGCCCCCACTGCGGAGACAATCTGCGGCAGGTCGTGGATCAGCAAGATGTCAGCCAATGGGTCGGAAGCCAGCTCGCCGTTCAACAAGGTCAGCAGATTCGGGCTAAGGAGATTCTCCTTGTCCTCCTGCTCCTAGACGACAGTGGCTCCATCAAAGACTCGGGCAACACCCAGGCCGTCATCGATGGCTACAACGGCTTCGTCGAGGCGCTCAAAACCGCCCCTAGTGAAGTCCGTGTCAAAACCATGTTCCTCAACAACAAGAGGGATATCCCGTTCCAGCACCCCAAAGAGGTGCAACTGCTGACTCGGCAGACCTACCGTCCGACCGAGCAGACCCCGCTGTTTCTGCGAAGCACACAGGCACTCGACTCCATTATCAAGGAGGCGCAAGACCTGGTGCGAGAGGGAATGACCGTTCGCACGATGACTTTCATCTTCACCGATGGGGGCGACAACCAGTCGAACGGCATCAATGCCTCCCACGTCAAGATCATGGCGGATGTGATGCTCACAACAGGCACACACGTGATCGGCGGTTGTGCGGTCAACGATGGTCGCACCAACTTCTGGCAAGTGTTCGCCTCGATGGGCATCCCGGAGCAGTGGGTCAAGGTTCTCAAGAACGACGCTAGCGAGATTCGCGAAAGCGTCGCCGACATGGGAACAATGGCTTCTACTGCCAGCACCGACTACGAGTCCTTCAGTCAAACCAATCAGACTGGCTTTGGCCCGAGGGATCGTGGCAAGAAGTAGTTTTCAAAGGGAGGCGTTGCGCACAAACGCAACGTCCTCTCTTATTTCTTCGTTGAACCCCTTTTGCTGAAAAGCGAAGGGGTTTTTATATTATACAAAATAACGAAGTGTTGACATTTTTTACTGAATAAATTAGATTATAGTATCTAACAATGGATGTTAGGTTTTGGATATTAGATGTTAGAACGTCTTGTTTTAACTAATATCTACAATCTAACACCCACAATTTATAATGACCATCAAACCACTATCAGATCATATTGTAATAGAGCCCATCAAAGAAGAAGAAAAAACCAAGGGCGGGATTTTTTTACCTGACACTGCTGAAAAAGAAAAATCAGAGCAGGGCATGGTAATTGCGGTTGGCCAGGGCAAAAAAACCGATGATGGAAAAATTATTCCTGTGTCGGTAAAACCAGGAGACAAAGTGTTGTTTACCAAATACGGACCAAATGAAATCAAGGTTGACGGCAAAGAATATTTAATTGCAAAAGAAGAAGATATACTGGCCATTATTGAGTAAGCTCAATAATGGAATTTCAAATTTAAAATTTCTAATTTCTAATAATAAGGTGTCAAAAATTTTCTAAAGAAAATTTTTGACATATTAAATTAAAACTATGGCAAAACGAATTATATTTAAAGAAGATGCGCGTAAAATACTAAAAAGCGGTTTGGACAAAGTTGCCAATGCCGTCAAAGTAACCTTAGGCCCCAAAGGAAGAAACGTGGTTTTGGGGTCTAGCTTTGGAAGCCCTACCATTACCAATGATGGTGTGTCCATTGCAAAAGAAATTGAACTAGAAGACGCCACGGAAAATATTGGCGCTGAAATTATAAAAGAAGTAGCTTCAAAAACCAATGATACCGCTGGTGACGGTACCACAAGCGCCGTCTTGCTTACGCAAGCCATTGCCACTGAAGGATTAAAAAATGTGGCCGCTGGAGCCAATCCTTTAGCCTTAAGAAAAGGGATTGTGAAAGGGAAAGATGCTATAGTTGCTGCGCTCAAAGCAATGTCAAAAACTATCAATTCCAGGGAAGAAATTTCCCAAGTTGCCACTATTTCTGCCCAAGACAAAGAAATGGGCGACTTAATTGCGCAAGTCATGGAAGAAGTTGGCAAAGATGGAGTCATTACCGTGGAAGAATCAAAAACCTTTGGTCTTTCCAATGAAATTGTAAAAGGCTTGCAGTTTGACCGCGGGTATATTTCTCATTACATGGTTTCAAATTCCGAAAAAATGGAAGCGGTTTTAGAAGACCCATACATTTTAATTACCGATAAAAAAATTGCGTCGCTGCAAGAAATTTTGCCGCTGCTGGAGAAGTTAGTGAAAACAGGAAAAAAAGAATTAGTGATTATTGCCGACGAAGTTGAGGGAGATGCGCTCACCACCCTAATTGTAAATAAATTACGAGGGATATTTTCAGCTTTGGCTATAAAGTCACCTGGCTTTGGCGACAGAAAAAAAGAAATGCTAGAAGATATTGCTTGCGTAACTGGCGCTCAAGTTATTTCAGAAGAAAAAGGGATGAAACTTGAAAATGTTGAATTGGAAGTTTTAGGACACGCAAGAAGGGTTATTGCTACTAAAGAAAATACTACCATTGTAGAAGGAAAAGGAGAAAAGTCAGAAATAGAAAAAAGAATTACACAAATTAGAAAAGAAATTGAGCAAGCCACCTCTGACTTTGACAAAGAAAAGTTCCAAGAGAGGTTGGCAAAGCTTTCTGGGGGAGTTGGAGTGATAAAAGTGGGAGCTGCAACCGAAGTTGAACAAAAAGCAAAACAGCATAAATTAGAAGATGCTTTGCATGCTACTCGGGCTGCAGTTGAAGAAGGCATTGTGCCAGGCGGAGGAGTTGCATTACTGCGGGCTTCAAGTGCTTTGGAAAATGTGGCTGCTGAAGGCGACGAAAAAACCGGAGTTGCTATTTTAAAGCGTGCTGTGGAAGAGCCCATTAGGCAAATTTCCCAAAATGCGGGCATTGATGGAGCTGTCGTAGTGCAAAAAGTAAAAGAAGGGCAAGGCGAATTTGGATTTAATGCGGCAACCATGGTCTACGAAGATTTAATAAAAGCCGGAGTTGTTGACCCCACCAAAGTAGTAAGGACTGCGTTGGAAAATGCCGTTTCAGCCGCATCAATGCTATTAACTACGGAAGCCGTAGTTTCAGAGTTGCCTAAAAAAGAGGAAAAAGGAATGGGTGGAATGGGAATGGGCGGCGGAATGCCACCAATGATGGGTGGAGAAGATTACTAAATTAGATTTTAGAATCTAGAAAATAGAAAAAAGGGCAAATGCCCTTTTTGTATTGACTTATAACAAGAATTCTATTAAGGTTTGGATAGTTTCAAAACAACCAGTTCCTTACCAAAGGAGAAACCGATGCCAGTGAAAGTTGCCAAGACCTACCTGTATACCCTCAGGCACCCAGGAGTGTTCGCTGAATTCTACTTTCCCAAGAGGGTCGTGTATCAATCTGAAATTGTTGATGCACTAAAGGATGGTGTCGAAGAGTCAAAAGTCAAAAAGTATCTTTTGGAATACGCTCGTGAATTTTCCAAAGAACTAGCTGCCTATCCCTACGTGCTTGACCCCCAGCGATATGTAGGGAGAAAGACAGAAACCATCAGTCTGGTAGATGTCAAAAAGCGTGTTGAGATGTACAGAAATCCCTTTTTCGGCTGGTCGACCTATGACGTAGGAGGAGCATTTCTCAATACAAAGACAAAAGAGCTTCAGGATGAGCTGACTCAAATAGTGCGAGTCATTTTCCGCTTTGAGAGCGAGTTAGCTGCGGCCAATAAGGAAGGATACGAACGGATTGTCCAAGGCATAACTTCCTGGCTGTTGATGAACTACTACCATAGGGTGGCATTGCCTCCTTATGGCGAGGCAGAGGTGCAAAGATTCATCGACGAGCACACGCCTTTTTCAGAGCAGGAGCTTGTCTACATCAAAGCTAATTACCCAGTCATTGCCACGGAAATACTCAAGTGGTTTGATGACTGCGTGTTGTTTACCTTTGGTTATCTTGCAAGACGCTTCTGGATGAAGGTTGCAAAAGAGGGAAAACGAGAAGATGAAATATGGATAACCAGTTTCTTTAACCTTGGCATTAATGTCCTCCAACCTGGTAAATAGGTCTAAAGCATGATACGCTAGTCATAGCACACCTAACCGAAAGGAGACCCGCTATGAAGCTGAATGCAGAGGTTATTTGCAAGCTGGTCCAACAAGTTGCTAAGGAGGCAGAAGTTTTTGAAAGTGATAACCATGAAGCTCGTTTCAAGGAAGATCCCGAGCTATGGATTGTCAGTTTCTTTTTTGCTGCAAAGAGGAGATTGGAAGAAAAATCCAGCACACCTATTGGCTGGATTTGCGAAGAAGCGAACTACGAAAGCAATCAAGAAGAAGCAGCAAAACTTCTTAAGCGAAAAAGGGTCACTGCAAAGTGACAAAGTCTAGGCCTCAACTCTCTTGGTTGAGGTCTTTTTATTGAAGTAACCTTTTATTTTTGTTAGTATTAATTCGAGTAGTTAATTATGTAAAATCTATGCAATGCCCTAACAATCATAAGTTACCGATGCAAAAGGTGTTGTTTCATCATGTTGAGGTGGATTATTGCCCCGATTGTTTAGGTGTTTGGTTTGATAGAGACGAGTTAAAGTGGGCGAAAAATGATAAAGACAAGCAACTCAACTGGCTTGATTTTGATATTTGGAGAGATAGGAGCAGGTTTAGTGTTATGCGGGTCGATAAACGTTGCCCGGTGTGCAGGATCCCCTTCTTTGAAGTACGCTACGACAACTCAAAAGTGAAGATTGATTTTTGTAAGCATTGCTGGGGAATGTGGCTTGACCGGGGGGAATTCAAACAAATTATTATTTACTTGATACGCAAGTATGACTACGAAATTTTGCACCATTATACGAAAAATTTAGTATTACAACTATGGGAAGTATTTGCAGGCCCCGAAAAGTTCCGCGAAGAACTCGAAGACTTTTTAATGGTGCTTAAATTATTTAACTATAAGTTTGTGGTGCAACATCCGTTTTTAAATACGTTAATTGAGAATTCACAAAAGTAACATTCTAAATTCCCAACCCCCAATTCCCAACAAAATGCCGAATGTCTATATTCTAACATTAGACATTTAAAAACTGGAAATTTCATGAGAGACGTGAAAGTTTTCGGCTCTGCCGAAACTCCTATCTCTGGAAATTGGATATTGGATATTGGAAATTAGAAATTCTAAAATATTATGACAACAATAGCAATAATTATTTTGGCAGTAGTAGTGGTTGCGGTCTTGTGGGTGGTGGCGGTGTTTAATGGTTTGGTAACCCTAAAAAATAGGGCAAAAGAAGCGTGGGCCGACATTGATGTACAGCTAAAAAGAAGGTATGACTTAATCCCTAATTTAGTGGAAACCGTCAAAGGGTACGCAACACACGAAAGAGAGTTGTTTGAAAAGGTGACGCAGGCAAGGGCCGCTGCCATGTCAGCGCAAGGTGTGCAAGCAAAAGGCGACGCGGAAAATATGCTGTCTGGCACCCTAAAAAGTTTGTTTGCCGTCTCCGAAAATTATCCGGATTTGAAGGCTTCCCAAAACTTCTTGGCGTTGCAAAACGAATTGACCGACACCGAAGACAAAATCCAAGCCGCCCGCAGGTTTTACAATACCAACGTGCGCGACTTAAATATTAAAATTGAAAGCTTCCCAAGCAATATTATGGCCGGCGCGTTTGGATTCAAAGAAATGGAATTATTTCAAACGGCAAACGAAACCGAACGCCAGCCAGTTTCTGTGAAGTTTTAGTCCATATATGGCAAGCATATACAAAAACGCAGATTCTAATACGCAAAAAACTTGGTTATTAATAACCTTGTTTTTGGTTTTTGTCATTGCGATTGGATGGCTTTTCAGCCAAGCGTTGCAAAGCGATGCCATTTTGTATATCGCCGTGTTTTTAAGCATTGCCATGAGCTTTGGCAGTTACTGGTGGTCGGACAAATTGGTATTATCAATGGCTCGTGCCACGCTGATTGAAAAAAGTGACAATCCGGAATTGTACAGAATCGTTGAAAATTTATCTATTACGGCCGGGCTTCCGGTACCAAAAATTTACATCACCCAAGACATGCAAGCCAATGCCTTTGCCACAGGACGCAATAAAAATCATGCCGTAGTTTGCGTGACCCAAGGGCTTTTGGAACGATTAAATAAAACAGAACTGGAAGGGGTGCTGGCCCACGAATTATCGCACATTGGAAACAAAGACATGCTGTTAAGCACCGTCGTAGTGGTGTTAGCGGGAGTAGTGTCCTTACTGGCAAACTTCTTTTTGCGGATTAGTTTTTGGGGCGGAGGACGAAGGAGTAATGATAGGGAAGACAACGCGGGGGCAATTTTAATGATTGCAAGTATTATAGCCGCCATTTTGGCACCCATCGCGGCTACATTAATTCAACTGGCAATTTCTCGCAAGCGCGAATTTTTGGCCGATGCCGATGGCGCATTGCTGACCCGCTACCCAGAAGGCCTTGCCAGCGCCTTAGAAAAAATTGCCGCTGACCCAACCCCCATGTCAACTGCTAACACCGCTACAAGTCACTTGTATATTGAGTCGCCGTTTAAGGAAGATTCGGGAAAAGGGAACTGGTTTGTAAAATTATTCTCCACCCATCCGCCTATTGAGGAAAGAATTAGAGCATTAAAAGATATGGAGGTGTAAATGGTTTCGATGGAGGGGTCGCATAGTGGCCATTGCAACAGCTTGGAAAGCTGTGCCTCGCAAGGGGTTCATGGGTTCGAGTCCCATCCCCTCCGCATTGAATATAAGTTATCGGGAGAAAGCCGTGACCTGAAAAGGTTTCGTGAGTTCAAATCTCACCTCCTCCGCTGCCAAGTTACAAATATTATGTATCTAAAAAAGATAATTAACATCATACTCGTGATACTGTTTGTGGTAGCACTCCCGGGCATAGGTGCTTTTTACTACCTTTCAAAAAAGCAAGTGGCTCCTGCGGTTTCGCCTAATATGTTTGCGCGGCTCGAAAGTTTTATAGAACAAAGCGCCCAACAGATAGCGGATCCATTATATGGTGTTGCATTGCCCGAAGCCAAAAATACGCCCACGGTTAAAAATAGTGTGCCAGATGAAAAGACGAAAACCACACTAGAAACTCCTACCAAGTCTGCTGCAGTAAAAAATGATTTTTCGTGTGGGGCAACTCAAGATTTTAATTGCTATGAAAAGTACTATCGCGCCTTAGTAAAAAATGAAAGCGTGGCTGCGGCGTTTGCGGACCTTAAGGCTCGCTATACTACCCCTTATGTGAAAGCGATGTGCCACCCATTAACCCACATTATCGGACAAGCGGCAACCGATAAGTATTCTGATGTGTCACAAGCGTACATTCATGGAGACAGTTTTTGTTGGTCAGGATATTACCATGGTGTTCTTGAGGGAGTCGCCTTTAAAATGGGAAAGGCCAAGCTGGTTGCCAGTTTAAACGATATTTGTGTTAATGTTCCGGGAAAAGAAAAATACTCTTTTGATTACTACAATTGTGTCCATGGGTTGGGGCACGGCTTAATGGCTATGACTGACGACGAGCTGTTTGATTCGCTAAAATTTTGCGATACCCTTTCAGGATCCTGGAATCAACAGTCGTGTTACGGAGGGGTATTTATGGAAAACGTCATTGTAGATAACAAAAATCACTTCACCAAATACTTAAAACCAAGTGAGCCCTTGTATCCATGCTCGGCCGTGGAGGATAGGTATAAGGGCACCTGTTACCTCATGCAGACTTCCTATATGCTAAAGGTGACTAACGAAGATTTTGGCCGTGTCTTTGAGTTATGTTCACAAGTTGGAAATCCTTTTAGTACCATGTGTTACCAAAGCCTTGGGCGGGATGCCTCGGGACGAAGCGTAAGCAATGTACAAGCTACCAAAAATAACTGTGACTTTGGCAAGACCTACGACCAGCGGTCAAATTGTATCATGGGGGCCGTTAGAGATTTTATATCCTACTACCATTCTGATGTAGAGGCACAGCAACTGTGTGCTGCTGTTGACGCCGACTTGCAGAATGTATGCACCTTGACTGCAACCAGCTACTACAAAACATTTCAATGATATGATTTCTTTTTTACTTAAAACCATATTGGTCCTTTTGATTATCATGGTGGTCATAGGTTTTTGGCGTACGTGGTCTATACAACACAGCGATCGAGCAAAAATGTTTGTGGGTGGGTCGGTGCCGAATCCAAACCTTGATGGATTCTACGATGGGACGGTTTCAGGGATGCAGTACGCCTGGCTAGGCAAGAAATTTGATGCAGTAAATTCAAAGGGTGTTAATGTATTCGATGATGGTTTTAATTCAAGGAATGAACGGTACCCATTTATTACATCAACGGGCAGGGGCCTGCTTGATAAAAGTACCGATGTTCTAAAAATAGACTATAACATCAAAGGAAATCCCTTTTGGCTACGTCTTTTCTTAGATGAAATAGTCCAGGTGAAACCTAATGAGTATTTAGGAAAAATGGAATTACGGTTAATTCCCGGATACTCCTTTGCTCTCTTGTACTTTGAGCTTAAACAACCAACCCATGAACGTGACGGTTTCTAAAACAGATTACATCCTTTACCGAGAATGCAAGAAAAATGCGTGGTACAAAATCCATAAGCCAAAAATATATGCTGCCCAAGAGCTTTCAGAATTCGAAAAGCAGATTATTGAAACGGGAAACGAAGTTGAACTAGTAGCCAGACAATTATTCCCTGGCGGAGTTTTGCTGGAAGGGCGTGGTGTGAAAGCGCAAGCAAAGACCCAAAGGTATCTTGCCGCCAAGACAGAAGTTTTATTCCAGCCTATTTTTTTAAAAAATAAATTTATTGCCGCAGTGGATATTTTGCACTACCACCCTGTAACAGGCGCGTACGATATTTACGAAGTAAAGTCCACCACCGATGTTGACAAGAAAACCCACTATCACGATGTTGCCTTTCAAGTGAATTTATTAAGAATTTGTGGGTTAAAAGTAAGAAGGTCGTACCTCATCCATTTGAATTCAGAATACATACGAGTGGGAGATCTTAATCTGCACAAGCTTTTTGCCATTGAAGACATTACTGAAACCGTAGAAAACATCAAAGAAGCGGTCATGACAGACATGGAGCAGGCGTTGCAATACCTTTCCCAACATGAGGAGCCTTTAGGGTATTGTGAGTGTGTTTATAAGGGAAGGTCAAACCACTGCTCAACATTTGCCTACTCAAACCCAAAAGTTCCAACCTATGGCGTTCATGATATTTCTCGTATTGGTGTCAGTAAAGGAAAGTTGCAAGACCTCATTGATGTGGGCATTTTTGAATTAAAAGATGTGCCCGAAAGCACACAACTTTCGCTGTCCCAAAAAAATCAGATTATAGCATATGTTCAAGATAAGATTTTACAGGACAAAGTTAATATTAAAAAAGAATTAGATACCTTTATTTTTCCGTTATACTTTTTAGATTATGAAACATTTCCTTGCGCCATTCCAAGATTTGATGGATTCTCTCCCTACCAGCAAATGCCGTTTCAATACTCGTTGTACATCTTGGAGTCTCTGGGTGCAGAATTAAAACATTTTGAATTTTTGTTTTCAAAAACATCTGACCCGAGTTTTGACTTTGCAGCATCTCTGAAAAGGAATATTGGTAACCAGGGTACGATTATTGTTTGGAATAAAGGATTTGAGTGTAAAATAAATAACGAAATGGCAAAAAGGACTCCCGCCCAAAAACCATGGATAGATGTCGTCAACGCACGGGTGTATGATTTAATGGATGTATTCTCAAAGCAGTATTATGTGCACAAAGATTTTAAAGGAAGGGTTTCTATAAAAAATGTGTTACCAGTGTTGGTGCCCGAACTTTCTTATAAAGACCTAGAGATTCAAGAAGGTGGGGTTGCTTCGCAAAAGTGGAATGAGATGAACCAAGCAGATGTTACCCCCCCAATAAAAGAAAAAATTATAAAAGATTTAAAAACCTATTGCGCCCTTGATACCTATGCCATGTATGCCATTTGGAAACATTTGTATGGATTAGTTAATTGAGGTAAAATCAACAGTGTAATAGATAATTGACATCCATGAAAGCCGCACAAATAAATGCCTACGGTCCAGCTGATGTGGTTAAAATGACTGATATTGAAAAACCAACTGTTGGCAAAGGACAGGTGTTGATTGAAAATTATGCTTCCTGCATTAATCCTTTTGATATTGCGATGAGAGAAGGGAGGATACCCTTGACACTTCCGTTTACCCTCGGGTCTGATATGGCGGGCGTAGTGATTGATGTCGCCGAAAGTGCGGAACGTTTTAAGGTTGGAGACAAGGTATATGGTTCTGGCAATGTGTTGTCAGGGGCCACGGGTGCGTTTGCAGAATATGTGGCGGTTCCCGTTGATTCAATTGCCATTATGCCAGACAGTATTAGTTTTGTTCAGGCAGCCGCAGTGGTCTTAACAGGAGTCAGTGCAGTACAGGCGTTGGTAGAACATTTTAATCTTCAGCCCAATCAAAAAATTCTTATCCATGGGGGAGCTGGCGGTATTGGCACGATTGCCATTCAAATCGCAAAACTGATCGGTGCTCATGTAGCTACCACGGTCAATGGCAATGACATAGATTATGTAAAAAAGCTGGGGGCCGATGAGGTTATTGATTATGAAAGCCAATCATTTGACCATATCCTTTCAGGGTACGATGCGGTCTTTGATACGGTGGGCGGCCAAACGTATACCAATTCGTTTAAGGTATTGAAAAAAGGTGGTATGATGGTTTCTATGCTCGTCAAACCCGACGCAAGCCTCATGGAACAATACGGAGTTGTTGCCATGGCCCAACAGACAAAGGTAAATACCAAACACCTTGATATGCTAAGAACTTTTATTATGGTTCAAGAGGTGGCAGTTCACGTTGAGAAAGTTTTCTCACTAGACCAGATTCAAGAAGCCTTTGAGGCCAAAGAAAAAGGGGGCGTGAAGGGTAAAATTGCTATTGAAATTCGGCTGAGCAAATAAAACCAACCTTTATTTTTACCTATGGTTTTATTTAGCCAAATAATGCACGTAATATAATTAACTTTTTTAAAATTTATGGAAGGAGAAATAAAAACAACAAAAATATTGGATCTTTCGGACAGATTTTTTACAACCATCGTGGTATTAGTTGTGGGCGTAGTGGTGTACTACCTGGGACAGGCATGGTACCAATTTCAAAGTTTGCCTGAAAACTATCCCCAGCAAATAAGTGTAAGCGGACAAGGCAAGGTTTTTGTAAAACCGGATATCGCCCAAGTCTTTTTCGGCATGGAAACCACGGGATTTAAAAGTCAAGAAGTCGTTGATAGCAACAACCAGGTGATGAATGCGGTGATTGATTCTGTAAAAAAGTTAGGCGTTGCCGACAAGGATATTCAGACTACCTCATATACCTTACGCCCAGTTTATGACTACACGCAAAAGGAAAGAGTATTTAAAGGATATTCTTTAAACCAGCAGATCAGCGTTAAAATAAGGAATTTTGATAACATTTCAGATATTTTAGATGCCGCGGTTTCTCAGGGCGCCAACACTGTTGGCGATTTGCAGTTTACGGTTGATGATCCCTTGAAAGCCCAAGCAGATGCACGGCAAAAAGCCATTGCTCAAGCGCAAGAAAAGGCGATGAGCCTTGTAAGTCAATCCGGGCTGAAAATAAATAAGTTGATTAATATTTCTGAAGGGTATGCTCCAACGCCTCAGCCCCTCTATGCACCAGGAGCAGACATGGTAAAAGAATCTGCAAGCGTTGCCCCCCAAATTCAAGCGGGCCAGATGGAGGTAGACTCTACGGTTACACTAACCTATCTTTTAAGGTAAATGGATTGTATTTTTTGCAACATTGTAACAGGAAACATTCCTGCTAAAAAACTTTTTGAGAATGAAGATGTCCTTGCCTTTTTAGATATAAACCCATTAACCAATGGGCATTGCTTGGTGATCCCCAAAAAACATTACGAAAGCATTTTTGATATTGATAAAGAAATCTTGCAAAAAGTTACTATTGCGGCGCAAGATATTTCAATAAAAATTAAAAAGTCTTTACGTCCTGTGGGAGTTAACTTAGTAAGCAATAATGGTAAAAAAGCTGGCCAGAGAGTGTTTCACTTCCATGTGCATATTATTCCAAGGTACCAGGAAGAAGAAATGGGAAAGATAGTAGCAATGATGGATATTGCAGAAATCGCCAAAAGAGTTAAATTTTGAACTACCGCGAAACCGAAAAATCGGCAACAGAGAGCCGATTTTTCGGTTTTACTTGGTTGATTTTTTTGGGTTTTTATGATACAATCGCGGTATATTTATCATGGACTCTCAAATCGAAGAAATTAAAAGCAAGCTTAACGTCATAGATGTCGTGGGCAGTTACGTGAAACTAACTAAAACAGGGGTTAACTACCGGGGAATATGTCCATTTCATTCAGAAAAGAGTCCTTCTTTTTTTGTGAATCCTGGGCGCCAGCTTTGGCATTGCTTTGGTTGCGGAGCCGGAAGTTCAATCTTTGACTTTGTAATGAAAATTGAGGGTATAGAGTTTGGAGATGCCCTAAGGATTTTAGCTAATAAAGCGGGGGTTGAATTAAAAAGGGAAAATATCCAGTTGCGCACCGAACGACAGCGCCTTTACGAAGTGTGCGAGTTAGCGTGTAAGTTTTTTGAAAAACAGCTAGAGGCGAGCGCCATTGGAAGGGAGGCAGAAACATACCTATTAGAGAGGGGTGTTACCAGGGAGAGTATTAAAAAATGGAGAATTGGTTATTCGCCAGATACCTGGAATGGCCTTGGCGACTTTTTGGTCGGTAAAGGATACGGGAGGGAAGAAGTGGTAAAGGCTGGGTTGGCTATTGAAAAAGAGGCCAAAGGTGGAGATTCGTACGACCGGTTCCGTGGCAGGATTATGTTTCCGGTCTTTGACTTAAATTCACAAGTGGTTGGTTTTGGCGGGAGGGTTTTTAAGAACACTCAAGAAAAAGAAGTTGCAAAATATATCAATACCCCGCAAACGTTGCTCTATGACAAGTCGGGGATTCTATATGGCCTCAATCACGCAAAGCTTGCCATACGGAAAAAAAATCAGTGTGTCGTGACCGAAGGCTATACCGATGTCATTATGTGCCATCAGGCAGGATATGAAAATACGGTAGCAGCTTCTGGAACCGCTCTGACTTCACAACATCTCGTCATCTTAAAAAGGTATTCTGAAAACTTAGTTCTCGCTTTTGATATGGATATTGCGGGGGATTCGGCCACCAAAAGGGGGATTAACGCTGCCCAGGAGCAAGGTTTTAATATCAAAATTGTAGAGCAGTACGTAAAAGACTCAGACCCGGCCGATATTATTTTAAAAAACCCTTTAATCTGGGAAAGCGCCGTAAGCCAGGCCCGGTCAATCATGGATTACTATTTTGATTCCGCATTCTCAAGCTTTAGTAAACATACCCCCGAAGGTAAAAAAGAAATTGGGAAAATAGTCCTGCCGGCCATAAGAAGATTATCTAATAAAATAGAGCAGTCGTACTGGGTTCAAAAATTATCAGAAATGCTGGGAATAAAAGAGGAAGCTATCTTAGAGGAATTGGTTAAAATAAAAGTTACCGATGGAGTAGCTGTAGCAAAGTCTGACATGGTATCAGGTTTGTCAGATGATAAACATCTTAGGGTAGAGGGGAGGAAGAAACGTATTGAAGAGAAGGTTATTTCTCTTATCCTAAAAAATCCAGAACAGATAACATTAATACCCCAAGAACAATACCGGTTGTTTTCAGATACGATAAGAAAATTCTTGGAAGAAATAAAAAAAATTGTGGGTAATCAGAAAGAAATTCAAGAAGGTGAACTGAAAGAAGACTTTAAAATAATCTTCCATGATGAATCGTTAAACGCCGAACTCAAAAATTTCCTAGCAGCCCTCGCGTTACGGGGAGAAGCGGAGTATCAGGAGGATGGTCAAGAAGAAGTGCTGCTTTGCCTTTTACAGCTAAAAAATATAGAATTAAAAAGTAAGCTCAATGCTATTTCAGAAGATATTAAAAAAGCTGAACAGGAACACGACAGCCATAAAGTCAACCACTTGGTGGAAGAATTTAACATGTTAACAAAAGAACTATAGCAATGAAGAAAACAAAAAAGATCAAGAGGCCATTACGCAAGAAAAAGATTGCCAAAAAGTCTTCGAAAGGGCGTAAGCTCATAGGAAAAGCTAAAAAGAATCGTCAAAAGACTCAAGGGAAACTAAAAATTACCCGAGAGCAGATAGACGCCCTTATTAGAAAGGGAAGCGAGCGTGGTTTTTTGACGACCTCTGAAATATTGTACTCTCTTCCCAACATTGAACACAACATTGATGCCTTAGAACAAGTGTATGATGAATTAAAAGAACGAGGGGTTGAAGTAAAAGATGTGCGGGAGTTTTTGGAGGTAAAGTCCAAAAAAGAGAAAAAGGACAAGAAGGTGCTGTTAGGCAAGATTGACCCTATCCAAATGTATTTGCGGGAAATTGGCAGGTCCAGTTTTTTGTCTGCGAGGGAAGAGAAGGAGCTGGCGAAAAAAATTGAACACGGCGACGAAGAGGCAAAAAATAAATTAGCCTTGGCAAATTTACGGCTGGTGGTTTCTATCGCTAAAAAGTATGTGGGGCGTTCGCCCAATTTAACGATGCTGGACCTGATCCAGGAAGGAAATTTGGGGCTCTTTAAGGCCGTTAAAAAGTTTGATTGGAGGCGTGGTTATAAGTTTTCTACGTATGCCACTTGGTGGATTCGCCAATCTATTACCAGAGCCTTAGCCGACCAGGCAAGGACCATTAGAATCCCGGTACACATGATAGAGACTATTTCAAAGTACACCAAAGTGCGTAAAAGCCTCTTGCAAGAGCTTGGCAGGGAAGCGCTGGCAGAAGAAATTGCTGCGGAAATGGGTCTGGAAGTTGATAAAGTGCACCACATTAGGAAAATTGCCCAAAAAGCGGTTTCATTAGAAACTCCCATTGGAGAAGATAAAGATAAACAAGACAGCGTATTAGCAGAATTTATCAAAGATGATAAATCGGTAGCCCCCAACACTGAAGCTGCCAGGAAGTTATTGAAAGAACGGTTTGCCCAAATTTCTACAGAATTAACATCACGGGAGTTAAAAATTCTGGGTATGCGGTTTGGTTTAGACGATGGTGTCATGCACACTCTGGAAGAAACCGGAGAAGAGTTTGGCGTGACCAGGGAACGAATCCGCCAGATTCAAGCCAAGGCTTTAGAGAAGCTAAGGAGGCACAACGATTTAAAAAAAGTAAAAGACTATTATTAATGAATTTGAAAATGGGGGATAAGGCTCCCAGCTTTGCCCTTTTAGATCAGGACGGTAAAAGGCGTGCCTTGGCTGATTACAAAGGCGTGTGGCTGCTTTTGTACTTTTACCCAAAAGATAATACTGCAGGATGCATTAAAGAAGCGTGCGGTTTACGAGACGACTTTTTAGGGTTTAAAAAGCTTGGTGTTTTGGTGGTGGGTGTGAGTATCGATTCACCAAAAAGCCATAAAAAATTTGCAGAAGAATATAGGTTGCCTTTTACATTGCTGTCTGACGAAGATAAAAAAGCAGTAAATTTGTATGGCGTGTGGCAAGAAAAGTCTATGTATGGGAAAAAATATATGGGCACGGTTCGAACCTCTTTTTTAATTAACCCGGAAGGGAGGCTAGAAAAAATGTATGAAAAAGTAAAACCGGCCGAACACAGCAAAGAAGTGTTGAAAGATCTTAAAAGCTTATTGTAATGACAAAAAAACAAGCCCCTTATATTAAGAGGGCTTGTTTTTTTGTAAACTGCCAGGGGTTATTATACCTTAGCTACATTTACTGCGTTTGGTCCTTTTGGAGAATCAGCTTCGTCAAACGACACTTTGTCGCCAACTTGTAATTCTGTAAAGGTTAATCCTGGTACCAATGAATTAGCGTGAAAAAATAAATCTTTTTCCCTACCTTCAACGGTAATAAAACCGAAGTTTTTGTCTTGGACCAAATTTTTGATTGTTCCTTCCATGTCTTAAACCTATCTTTTTAATAATTATTTCTGCATTTCTCAACGAAAAACTATTAAGCAATAGGTTCTTTATTATTTTATATTTTTAAGTTTAGCGCTATTAACAAACTCGACCCGCAAAACCCGTAAAAACAGGCTCACTTTGAAGCAACTAACCCTATGCACAGTGTAACACTTACAAGGTAACAAGTCAATAGTTTTACTATCCTAGCTAGGTTCCCATTCGGTAGGCTGCATTAAGCCAAAACGATTACCGTCAGTATCTTTGCACCCCACGAACCAACCAACATGAGGGATTTCCATTTTTTCTTTGGTGACGGTGCCGCCATTCGCTTTAACTGCTTCCATAGCCTTGTCAATATCTTGCACATTCACCGCGCAGTCATACAGATAAAATTTTTCTCCATCTACAGAACGCTGATAAAGACCTCCATTGATGCCAGGTTCGCCTTTTTCGCCAGTCGCTATTCCCCAATAATCCATGCCTCCTTCTTCTTTTTTCATCATTTGGCTGATTTTCCAGCCGAGAGCTTGTTCGTAAGTATTTTTATCGGTTATGTTACCAAAAGAAAGATAATAATAAGGATTGCTAATATAACTCTATAGTAACCAAATTTTGTAAAATCACTCTTTTGTATATAGCGTATGAAGAATTTTATCACAAAAAAAGCAACAATAAAAGAGACTATAAAACCAACCGATAACAGAAAATACTGGTCAAGGCTAAACGACCCGCGGTATTTTATCAGGCTATACAACGAGGCTGCGAACATGGTTGGGATTGCCAAAAAGAAGGAAAATTCGGTTGCAACCGTTCTTGAAGCTCCCAAAAGCACACCCCCCATAATAGTGGCGCCCGACCTTGAAGTTCCGGGGATGAATGATAAACATTGTATTAGTCCTATGAAAAAGGCGGTTTTAATGGATAGGTGGTCTATTGATGAAGTGACCGGCAGTCTTTTCTTCTTTTCAATGATGATGATAATAATACCCCCGATGAAAAGCGCAAGAGCTACTATCCATGGATTGAATAACTTTTTTTCAATGACATTGCCAAATAATACCCCAAAAAATATGGCAGGTAAAACACCGATGATTGTTTTCTGCCAGAGAAGGATAACCTCTTTGGTATTACTGTTACTACTGCCAAATGGCCATAGTTTTTTTCTGAAGTAAATCAGCACCGCAAGAATTGCCCCAAGTTGTATGACGATATCAAATACCGTAGTGAACTGTTCGTCAAATGATATAAATTGGTTTACAAGGATGAGGTGTCCTGTAGAAGAAATTGGCAGGAATTCTGTAAATCCTTCTACGATGCCAAGGATAATTGCTTTTAGGACGAGAATCATGTCAGTATCTTAAAAAGTATTACTAACAAAAAAACTCCCGCATTTTTTACTTATCAGGAGTACAAAAAATACATTACTGCAGGATGACATCTTAGGGTTGCGATTCTGTGGGTTGCTCTTCTTTTGCCGGACGGGGGTTGCCACTTTGCATGCAGGTTATAATTTGGGTCTTTTGGCCTTGTGTAACCTGTCCAGAACGCAATTGCAATTGGCCGTCTTCGCCTAAGACCGATTTAACACATTCAAGATAGTTAGAGGGTATGACAAGATTTGGTCTTGGCGCAGTCTGTTGAGTATTCGCACTTGGGCCAGTTACGCCTGGCAAAGAATCCGGCGTGAATTTCTGGATACACTCTTTGGTTATGGTATCTATGTTAGGAGTCTGTTGGGGTTCCCCTGACCCAGTATTTGCAGCTACATCACCTAAATGGGATTTAATACACTCTTGCACTTTTGGGTTCATATTGTTCAAGAGTTCTTTTGGCATTACTTTGCCTTGGGGAGCACCCTCTCTGTTGAGGAGACCTTGTCCAGGGAACTGGGGACGGAATTCATCAAAACAACCCTTAACTTTTGAAGTATCTATTGGTGTTTCCTCTCCCGCTACTATTTTGTCGAAATCAACTCCCAAATGTTCTTTTATGCACGGCACGAGTGTTGTCGGGGCTGTCTTCAAGAAATTCCTTAACATAGCCGAGGGCGGCAGACCATTCTTGGGTCCTGGCATCACGGTATTGCCCTGGTTTTCTGGATGATTATTTTTGACTGGTTTCTCTTCAAAGGTGTTTTGCAGTTGAACTTTTTGAGAACATACATGGTATGCATCAGCTATTTCTGGAGTAGGTTTAGTTTTGTTTGATACGATGTCGTTGAGCGCGGTGCCGACTTTTTCTTTGAGACACGAAAGGACATCAGATGGTATTTTTTTGAACGCCTGAGCGGGGTCACTTTTTTGCCCGAATTTTTCAAAACAAGATTTGATGGTACTGCCAACATCTGGTCCGGGGACAAGTTTGCCAGACTGAATATCGTTAACGGTGCTGTCTCCAAGAGCCGAGATAATACAGCTGGTTACTTCCGGCGGTGCATTCTCAAGTCCGGATCGGAGACGCACAAGGCCGTCTTTTGCCGTGGTGGTCTGGGCATGGTCTATTAACCCATGGCTTTCTCCGAATGCATAACATTCGTCGCGATGTGTTTGATCATTGCAATAAGCCCGGCACGAATCTTGAGAATCACAGCCTCCTGGTCCCTTATTCCTGTCTTGGAGGTTGTTATCTGCCTGTTCCTGGGTCAAAATACCAATGCTAACGGCAAAGGTAAGACACTCTTGCCGATGAATATCCTTTGCGCAATATGTTTCGCACGCCTCCTTTGTGTTGCAACCTCCTGGAGTTTGGTTGTTTTTTACCAGAGCCAAAAATTTATCGATTTGCGGAGGATTCCCTCCATTTTTTTCATGGTTGCCGGTGTCATTACTTTGGCTGATACCAGCATTTTTGTTAAATGCCATACATTCCTCGGTGTGATTGAAATCACTGCAATAGGTTTTACAGCTATCTTTTGAATCACAGTTTCCCGGCATATGGCCGCCCTTTGCAAGGTATCGCAATACTTTTTCACCCTGGTCGGTATTCTTATCTTTTAGCCCATGGTCTTTTGCAAATGAAACGCATACTCGAAGGTTTATAGAATCACTACAGAACGCGTGGCACTCTTCAGGTGTTTTGCATCCGCCAGGCCCGCCTGTTGATTGTAGTTGGTCTTTAAATTTTTTAGCACTGGTAGCCTCATCTTTGTTCATTAATCCGTGAGTCTTTGCAAATAAAACACACGCATCAATGTTGGCGGTGTCGCTGCAGTAGGTATGGCAAGCACTTTTGTTTTCACAGTTTCCCAGTTCCGCAATGGGAAACTGGATACCACCAATAGGACTTGTTATACCAATATTTGCTCCTGCGTCTGTAGGTACAATAGCATTTTCGTCAGCTGCGGATGTGACAGCATAGGTAGTATGGGCAGTAAAGCCAGAAGCGAGTCCAAGGCTAGCCACCACCAAAAAAACTAGTAGCCAAAGAATGTGTGTTATTTTTTTCATGACACGTAATTAAAATGGATTTTTATAAATTCCTTCAATGGGGTTGACGGCTGGATTGTCCGATTCGGGAATTTTGTTTTGAATCGGGTTTTTCGATTGTTGATAAATCACTGCACCCACGCTGGTATTGTCTGGTGCCGGTGGGGGAGTTGGTGTTTTCGGTGTGCGTGTGGTGACGGGGATAACTACCGGAGGTTCGTTCCCATAAGAAGTATACAAAAAGACTCCCAGAAGAGTGAGAAGCATCACTACAACAAACATAAAAACTGCTGACACGATAATAATAATTTTTTGATTATCCATAGCTTAGCTTTATTATACAAAAAATCTGAATGATTAACAATAAACTCTGTGGATAAATCACTTCCAGAATATATTATTAAAAGTAAATGATTTCCACAGTGGGTGTTCTTGCGTTGTATATCGTGTGTAGTATAATGAGGAAACAATTTCTAAAACATTTTATTAGTACTATTAATATATAAATTCCCATGCCACGTTTTTTTAAATACAACCACGCAGTTTTAAAAACCATATTTTTTATTTCTCTCTTCGCGGTTATTTTTACTCCTCTCCTAACCTCGGCCATATCTTTACCACAACTCCCAACTCCCACCCTAGCCAGTCTTTACAGCGCACTCAATAGTATTCTACAAAATCTTACTACCTACATTCAGCAACTGACCCTTGGCAACCCGTTACATCTCTTTACTGCCAGTGTTTCGGGTGTCTCTGCTCCCTCCGAACCCGCCTCTTTCCAAATGGGGCCGACGGCAATGGATAAAATCCCCAACTTCTGCCAGCCTTATACCACTTACTCTGTAAATAGCGGCAACTGGTCATCAGGAGCTACTTGGAGCACGGGAGCCGTCCCGTCCGCCGGAGACGTCGTTATTATTTCAGCAGGCACTACCGTGACCTACGACCAAGCATCAGGGGGATCAGACTGCATTGGAGTCCATGGCACTTTTTCAGTATCACGTTCAACAAATACCTCATTAAAGGTAGGCAACTTTATGATTTACACCGACGGCACTATGGATTTTGGGACTACGGCAAGCCCCATTCCCGCAAACGTCACCACCACTATTGTTATTGCTGACCGAGCGCTAGAAACTGGTACCATATCTGCTCCCGGCCGAGACCCCAATCAATTCGGAACAAGTATTATCGGGTTGGGTACGGTGAGAATGAATGGCGCCCAGAAAAATCCTACGTTTATACGTTTGTCGGTTGAACCAAAAGCGGGAAACACCACGTTATCTTTAAGTCAATCAGCGACCGGATGGAAAGTAGGCGACCGACTTATCTTGCCTGATACCAGAGAGCTTAAATATAATGAACAAAAGACTAATTACGTTCCTCAATGGGAAGAATTAACCCTGCAGGGTGTGTCTCCCGACGGCATGACCCTTACCCTTTCTTCACCTCTATTATATGACCACTATGGGGCTTATGATTCCAGCGGCCACCTTGATTACTTGGGACACGTAGGAAACTTAACGCGCAATGTCAGCATTCGTTCCGAAAATCCCAATGGTGTCACGGGACACGTACTTTTAACCGCGCGGGCTGACGCTGATATCCGTTACGTATCTTTCCAACAAATGGGAAGAACAAAAAATGATCCTATCAACAACACATTCTATGATGCCGCCGGCAACCTAACCAACATCGGAACCAACCAGATTGGGCGCTATGCCCTGCATGCCCACCATCTGTACGGACCCACTACTCCCCAAAGCAACGGACGCCAGTTTACCTTCGTTGGCAACGCTTTTGATGGGGGTTCAGTGGCGCATACTCGCAAATGGGCCATTGCCATTCATGATTCCAGCTACGGGCTTATTCAAGACAATGTTACTTACAATACGATGGGCGCCGCTTTTGTCACTGAAGATGGTTCAGAAACCGAGAATATATTTAATCATAACTTTTGCGACCGTTCAACTGGATCGGGGAGCAGAGGAGATAGCAGGGGGGTAAGCAATAACACAACTATGACACAACCGGATTTGGGACACGATGGAGTGTGTTTTTGGCATCGTGGCATCAACAACCATATTACTAATGAGGTTGCCGCCAATGCCTATGGAAATGGCGCAAATGCACAATATGGATTCAAGTTTTTTCAATCTGGCCTTGGCAATGTGAAACTACCAAGTTTCCAGGGAGCAGATACTATGGCCGGTCAGTATACCTTGGTAGATTCCCACACCATTCCCATCCTTGAATTTAAAAATAATGAGGCATACTCTTCTGAGTCGGGTCTTACGGTATGGTATATTGGCACGTCTGGCGCTGCGCCGTTATTCAGAGCTACCGCGGACAGCGTTATTGATCATTTTACCGTATGGCACGTCTATAATAAAGGCATTTTTAACTACCCAACATCCCGTATGGTCTACCAAAACCTTATCATCCGCGGCAAATACAATCAGGCTATTGGGTATGCCGGGGGCGACTACCTAATACATGAGAATTTCATCAACAACGCTGATATTCAAGGAACGAATAACGCTATTGGGCCCTCTCATCAAGCAGGTTGTGTTACCTGCCACACTTCCGAAAATCCGACTGGAATTGAGCAGACCATTCAGGATTCGTACTTTCAAAATAACACCACCGATATTAGCACTCAAACTCCGGTCAATAGCGGTTCTAACTCTCTAGTTATTGCCGCGCGGCGCGTTCTCATTAGGAATAACACTTTCGCGGCTCCCACCAACGGAAAAACGCGCAAGACCGTGAGTCTTAATTTTATGACAGGTCTTGTGAGAAATGCTGTTCAGGTTGACCAGTGGTTTGTTCAAAGCTATAACAAAGTTTCAGGAAACGATTTTCAAGTTTTCTTCAAAGAGCAAGACCCTAATTTTGTCATGCCTCAATCCATTCTTTCTCCGTACGAGAAAAAGGCAAATTGTATTGCTGCTAGTCCGGATCAATGGGAGGCGCTCGGTTGTGGTATTGGTTTTAACGCATGTCCCACTGCCAATATGACGAACCAGCAGTGTTGGGATACGTACGGCAAAGCAATTGCTGGCGCTGTTGCATCTTGCACTGATGCTACTACTCATCCAGAAATAGACGGTTTTACTTGTCCTGGTGGCAGTATTATTGTGCCCCCTCCACCCCCTCCACCATCCTCTGACACCACTCCTCCTACGGTTTCAATTGATGTTCCTATAAATGGAACGGGAGTCTCTGGAATTATAACGGTTTCAGCAAGCGCCTTTGATAACGTGGCGGTAGCAGGTGTCCAATTCAAGTTTGATGGAGCTAACCTGCTATCAGAAATTACTACCTTCCCTTACTCCATTGATTGGAATACCACTGCTGTTGCTAATGGCTCGCACACTCTCACCGCTGTAGCTCGTGACGCCGCTGGCAACACGGCTACCTCATCAGCAATAACGGTTAATGTAAGTAATGCGTCTCCTTCTCCACCCCCACCTCCTCCTCCGCCCTCACCTCCTCCTCCGCCCTCACCAAGCCCAAGTCCCTCTCCGTCACCTTCTCCGAGTCCTCCTCCATCAGCTAGTGCTACTCCAGATTTCTGTGCCAGTCCCACTGTTACTGCTTTTGCGGATGGTAATTGGAACGTATCTGGAACATGGAGTCCTGCTCGTGTTCCATTACCAAGTGATGTAGTTGTTGTACCTTCTGGAAAAACGGTAACCCTTAGCTCAACGGCCACGGTAAGTTGCCTTGGAATCCATGGAAAAGTGCAATTCCAACCCAGTGTTGCTACCCATCTTAATGTTACCGATTTACTCGTCTATTCCGATGGAAATTTGGAAGTAGGAACTGCCGTAAATCCTGTCACTTCAACTGCTGATATTGTCTTCCAAAATGTTCCCCTTAAAACAGGTACGGTTTCTAGCCCAGGTATAGATCCAGAGCAGTATGGAAATGGACTTATTGGACTGGGTAAGGTTACCATGCACGGTAATCCCGTTGTCAACACCTTTGTTCGTCTTGCACGAGCACCCAAGGCAGGGGATACAAGCCTTATTCTTGCCCAAGCGGTCCCTGACTGGACTGTGGGAAGCACTATTATGATCCCAGATTCTGCTCTTGATACGGCTGCGCTGGGAAGTGGTCGCGATGATTTTTCTGAAACTAATCGTATTGTCTCTGTTTCGGTGGGTGGTACGGCATTAGCTTTGCAGACGCCGCTTACCAGAGATCATCCTGGAGCAGTAGGACCCGATGGAAATACCGTAATATTACCTCATGTGTTTAACTTGAGTCGCACCATTACCATTACTTCTGAAAACCCTGCTGGCGTGCGAGGCCATATGTATTTCTCAGGTGGTTCTACGCTAGACATGCGCTATGTAACCATCGATCGGTTGGGGCGTACAAAGGTTGCCGCCATTGATAACACCACATTTAATACAAGTAAACAGGTTACCAAGATTGGCACTAATGAGTATGGTAGATTGCCGTTGTATCTTAACGGATCAAATCCAGCAATAGTTAAAGGCAACGTTGTTCTGGGAAATTCAGTGCTTGATCAAACCCAGGACGCCGAATCAGGCATCTCTGTTAACAATACCGCAGGAGATATTACCGACAATATAGTATTTCGTACCGGTGGTAATGGTTACTATCTTACTGGTACCAGTAATGTTGGTGCATTGCGCTTAGTAAGAAACGCTGCGGTGGGAATTTATGGTGATGGAATGAAGAGCATTAGCGAAGTGTTGAATGGTCGAAAGGGTTCTAATGGTTCTGGTTTCTATTTTGAATCAACCAACCAATTAACTTTCACCGACAACATTGCGGTAAGCGTTGAACGTGGCAATACCGCTTCCCTTCTTGAAGGTGGAGGCTTCTATTTAAATTTTCCTTCCAATACTCCAGCCGCCCAGACCTTACAAGATTTCAGTCGTAACGAGGCCTATGGACCGCAGTATCATGGTTTTGAAACTTGGTATGCAGGTGTAGCAAATGGCCCGCGTACTACTTTTAAAGACTTGACTGCATGGAATGTTGGGCTCGCCATGAATATTCAAAATTCTATTAATATGACGATTGATACCTTTAAGGCATACTACGATCCTGCCGAAGGGAAGAAAGCAATAAGTAACAGTACGGGTTTGAAGTTTGAGTTCTATAACCAGAATATTGATGTTGTGAATATGACCGCATCGGGTTTTGCTAAAGGGGTGCGAACCCCAGAAGCTCTCCAGGGTAGTATCGCATTTACCTTGCGTGATGGCACGTTCGCAAACGTCCAAAATATCATAGCCTCATTACCGGGGTACTATTCAGGCGGTAGCCACGTGACGTATCCCCAATATGCCATTATTCAAAATCCGTTGTTTCTGCCATTCCCTCTTTCTCCTGCCCTTAGCACCAACTCCATTGTCATGGAATACAATACCTCTAGCTCTAAAAATCTTATTCTTCCTTCAACGGTAGAGGTAAGAGCCTATAATCGCAACTTACAAGATAACTTCTTTGCGTATCGGCTTGAACAAAAGGACACCTTCATTGTGCCAATGACTAATTCAGTTGGGCTCTTGGGATCTCCAGAAACAGGACTTACTAATCAGCAAAATATGGTTAAATATGGCATCGCTATTTCTGGTACTATTACTCCTTGTATTGATGTGACCAGCCACCCTGCTGTCGTGGGTTTTACTTGTGCGAACAATAGTTCTCCCTCACCTTCCCCTTCTCCCTCCCCATCCCCCAGTCCCTCTCCTTCTCCCGCTCCCGATACCACCGCCCCCACCGTCTCTCTCACCGCCCCCAGCAGTGGCACGGTGGTCACTGGCTCAAAAGTAGTCTCCGCCACCGCTTCCGACAACGTCGGAGTGGCCGGCGTCCAATTCAAGCTCGATGGAGCCAACATCGGAGCCGAAGACACCGCTTCCCCTTACTCAATCACCTGGGATAGTACTACCGCCACGAATGCTTCCCACGCTCTCACCGCGGTCGCCCGAGACGCTGCAGGAAACAAGACAACGTCAGGAGCTGTTAGCGTTACGGTAAGCAATGTAACCGCTCCCATCGCCGACACCTCCGCTCCGACCGTTTCTATTGGTACACCGCTGGCAGGGGCTACCGTCTTTGGCAGCACGACCGTCTCCGCCACCGCTTCTGACAACGTCGGAGTAGTTGGTGTCCAATTCAAGCTCGATGGAGCCAACATCGGGTCTGAAGTCCTCAATCCCCCGTACTCGGTTACCTGGGACACGGCCACCGCTACCAACACCTTCCACTCGCTTAACGCCGTCGCCCGAGACGCTGCCGGCAACAAGACCACCTCGGTTACCATTACCGTCACCGTCAACAATATATCAAGCACGGCTACTCCTCCCCCCACTCCTTCTCCCACCCCCACTCCCACCGTCGCCCCCGGCACGGACACCATCCCTCCGGTAGTCTTAATCATCAGCCCGTCGGTAGGAGGCACCTACTCGGGCTCGTCAGTCATCATCCAGGCGTTAGCCTCCGATACCATGGGCATCAAAGGAGTCCAGATTGTTCTGGATGGAGCCAACTATGGCTCCGAGCTCCTTGACCCTCCCTACTCCATCCTCTGGAACACCGCCGCCGTCCCCAACGGTCCCCACACCCTGTCAGCCATTGCCCGGGATACGTCAGGGAACATCACCACGTCACCTACCATCACCGTAGCCACCAATAACCGGTCCTTGGTGCCTTCCACGACTCCTATCACCCCCCTTACTAGCCCTACGCCGCTCTCCCCATCTCCTGGCACCTCACCTTCCTTAGTAACGGGTCTTACCATCGGAGACAAGGTCACCGTCACCTCCAAAGCCATTGTCCTCAAAGTTCGAGACAACCCTGCGGGATCTAAAGTAGGCCTTCAGCCTTCCGGGGAGACTGGCACGGTCACCGACGGCCCGGTGGTCGCCAACGGATACTCTTGGTACCAGGTCAACTACGACTCCGGCCAAGACGGCTGGTCGGCAGGCACGTACCTGGTTCCAACTTCTAGCTTCACCCCGTCTGCCGTAACATTCTCCATGGGAGACCGAGTCACCACCTTAGGCCGCCTCAACGTCCGAGACGCCACCGGCAGGAAGCTGGGCACCCAGAAGTTTAAGGTGTCGGGAACGGTCATCGGAGGCCCGATAACCCTCAACGCATACACCTACTACCAGGTCAACTACGACGTGGGGGTGGACGGGTGGTCAGCGGCGCCGTGGCTACATAAACAGTAGTCCACTGAAATCAGGTTTTAAAAAAACAGCTCCGCTTTAAAGTGGAGCTGTTTTTAGGTAAGTCTTTAATGAGATAATGGTTTTTTTTGCATGTCTTGGGTTGGTTGCTGTGTAACAGGCTTTGGGGCACTAATGCCTATAGGAATGTTAACCCTTAAACGGGTCTTTTCTTTAATGAGGTCTTTTGATTCTTGCGCGATGATGCCAGCTTCTTGCAAAGAGGAAATTGATCCTCGGTAATCATGTTGATTTTTTTTAATGTTATCTTTTCCTTCAATAATTTTTTGATCTACTGCTTTCAGATTATCCTTTAGTTCAGACACTCCATCAGTTCCAATCATATCTTTCTTATCGTCAATAAGTTTTTTAACACTATTCACTGAATTTTCTACATCGGATAGCTTTTCTTGAAAAACTTTACTTTCATCTTCGGTCTTTTCATTAAGATTATTAAATATCTTATTATTCAAGTCAATTCGTGAGCTACTGATATGAGAAGTAGCATCTTTAACGTTATTAATAATTGGGTCAAGAGTTTTTTTCAGAGCGTCTTTTTCCAAAGAATTAAGAACATGTTCATGGGCTCTCAACGAGGCTTCAAAATTAGAGGCGGTTGCTTCCAACCGTTTATATCCATTGTCGTTGTTCAATTTATTGATATCGTGCGCGACATCATTTGCATGACTTTTGAAGTTTTCACCTACTTGCGCTTGAATATCGTTATTTATTTTCCCCTGTATGGTAAGTTTTTCTATTTCTTGGAGGCGGCGTTCAGCTAAAATAATATGTACTTTGATTTTTGCTTCGTCAGAGAAGGCAAGTAGCTCGATTGCTTTCTCATTTAACCCAATTTTTACCGGATAAAGAAAATCTCCCGGTAAGCTAGATTCGGCTTTCACGCTGGCCACCCCCCCTACTAACAACAATAATGCGATTCCTGCAAGACCTACATGGAGGGTTTTTGACGTAAGTATATTATTGCGCATCGCCCAAAAACTAAACCATGCTTTGGGATTACCCTTTTCCTCAAAAGGAAACTGCTTCATCTGCAACAAAATCTCCTGACGGATCAGGTCCTTTCTCTTTTCTTGAAGCTTGATATCTTTTGCTTTCTCTAAAAATTTTTCTATGTGATTATCCGTCATAATGGTAGCGGGTATTAATAAGGGTTTTTAATTTTTTAATGGCGTAGTTCAGTCTTACCGAAACCGCGTTGGTAGAAATTTCCAGCGCTTCAGCAATCTCCCCTGGAGACAAATCATTAATGTATCTCATGACTATCACTTGCCGGTGCTTTTTACTTAATCCGTCAAGCATTTTCACAATCTCTTCAGCCTCAACGTGCTTGATGATACTGCTTTCCATACTATAGAGACGTATTGAAACCTCCTTTTCTTTTACATCGTCAAACACCAGCGATGTCTTTTTACGGGTGTGGTCAATAATTAAATTCACTGCCACCCTATACAGGAAAGCCTTTATATTTTTTATTTCTTTCCCTTCGGCAATGTATTTCCATGTTTTAATGAACGTTTCTTGGGTTAAGTCTTCTGCCAGGTCTTTATTGTATACCCTAAAGTAACAATGTCGATAAATGTTGTCGGCATATGACGCATATGCATCTAAAAATTCCTTCTCTTTTTTGCCGCTAGGCGAGGTGAAATCATTCATGATTACTAAGCCAACGTTATTCTTATGTATTATAGGTCAGTAAGAGTATAAAGGGAATAGTCAAACCGATATCTTGTAAAAGAGTTTTACCGCTCGTGCGTCCCATACTACAGAAAGGTCGAATAATAACACTAGCCTTTATTTATTAACCTTACTTCTTTTTACCTCATGCACGGGGCAAAAAGAAGGAAAAATATGTTTAGCATACCACAAGAAAATCCAATGAAAAAATTACTATCGGTAATCATCGGTTCCAGTATGTTTTTTACTGGAATGTCGTTTGTCCCCGCGTTAGTGCAAGCAGATGACTATGCGCCATGGCGGGTTCAATACCATTACCAAAGAGAAAATATGATTAGTTCTTTAAATATCCAAGATGATATGTTTATTTCCGCGCTCAAAACGGCTAGTATAACAATTCATTAATGTCATCAATAGCACCTTAACAACCGCAGTCGTTCTTTTTTAAGGTAAATCTGATAGAATTTTCTAACTATAAGTCGACGCTAAAAAGATAACAGCGCCCTTCTCAGGGCGCTGTTGTTGTAAAAGAAATATATCAGTCTAACGTCTTACCCATTAGAAAGGTCGGTTTTAAAAATACTTAAAAAATAATATTAAAACACTAAAAAACATGAAAACCAATCACAAGAAAATAATGGTACCTTTGTCATTTTTACTATCGGCACTCCTTTTCGTTCCTTCATTCGGACAGGTAAGGGCAATAAGCTTTACGCCGCTTTCAGGACAAATGGGATTAGGAGCTACAGGAAGCGATGTAACAAACCTACAAACATTTCTCGCTTCAAATTCTTATATATATCCTGAAGGTATTGTCTCTGGTTACTATGGGAGGCTTACCCAAAAAGCAGTGGCTCAATTACAACTCAATTACGGTCTTCCCACCGTGGGAAGGGTTGGTCCGATGACTCTTACCAAGATCAATAGTTTGATAGCATCAGGATACGGCTTGGATATATCAGGTCCCACCATTAGCAACGTCACCGTAATTAAAACAAATACGATTGCGGGGATTAACTGGAGTACCAATGAGATTGCGAAAGGCAAGGTATATTACAGTGCTTTGCCCATGAACGTGAACGAGGCTACTGAAAACTTTGCTGAACCTGTCATCGTTGGTGGTGCCTCAAGTGTCCAGGGTCCCAATGCACAGAGTAGCCAAAGTATCAGCATACCGAACCTCCAGCCCAACACCGTATACTACTATATGATTGTGGCAACCGATCTTTCGGGGAACGTTAGTGTGACCGTGCCTTCAAGTTTTACCACTAATCCATAAGGCATCTAAAAATCACCCAATCGCGGGTGATTTTTACGTAGATGCAAAACTTTTTAAAAGAATTGACTTATTGCTGCGTCAGATACTGTGTAAAGGTCGAATCCCATTTCATAAGGGTTTTACTATTAACCATACAAAAAGATATGAACACAACAAAAAAAGTATTATTCACCTTGTCGTTAGTCGTTCTTTCAGCAGCTGTCTTCTATGCTGCCACTCCTGCGCAGGCGGCTACTACCGTGCAAAATTTAATGGAAAGGATCGCGTCGTTAAAGGCGCAAATAGCAATGCTAGAAAAGCAGTTGTTTGACATGCAAAACCATGTTACTCCTCCGTGGTGTTACACCTTCAACAGAAACTTGAAGTTTGGAGACGGTGGTAATTCCGTTGCTAACTTACAAATCGCCCTTTCCAAAGAAGGTTTTTACACCTTACAAGCTAATGGCCAGGGGTCAGGAACCTTTGACGAAAATACAGCCTCCGCTGTGGTACAGTTCCAAGAAAAATACGCTGCCGAAGTATTAACTCCAAGCGGTTTGGGCCATGGCACCGGGTACGTTGGCCAGTTAACCAGGGCTAAGTTAAACCAGCTCTATGGTTGCAAAGACCATTCACCGGTCATCCATAGTATTTCCGGACCTGCAAGCCTTGTCGTAGGTCAGACAGGAACCTGGACCATTAAAGCCACCGACCAAGACGATAATCCTTTGTCTTACTCAATCATGTGGGGAGACGAAGTATCGGTTGCAAGTCCAATGGCTGCGTTGAAGAGCTCAGGAGAGCAAACAACGACGTTCACTCATAGCTATTCTGCTACGGGGGACTATGTGATTGCCGTAACGGTAACCGACACGGCAGGAAACTCAGCAACAGAGAATGCAAAGGTGCACGTGATTGCAGAAACAAGCAACAAACCTCCGGTCGCCAATAATCAATATGTAACTTTAACTCAAGACACATCAGTTACTGTTACTTTAACAGGTAGCGACCCAGAAGGTTCTCCGCTTACCTTCATGGTAACCAACGGTCCTGATCATGGAACATTGTCAGGTACGGCTCCCAATCTAACCTATAAACCAAACACCGGGTTTACCGGAACAGACAGTTTTATGTTTAGGGTTAATGATGGAAGCTTAGATAGTGCGGAGGCAAAAGTTTCAATCACCGTAAATCCGTGGTCAAACCACTCACCGGTCATCCATGGTATTTCGGGGCCGGTAACCCTCATGGTAGGTCAGACAGGAACCTGGAATATTAAAGTTACCGACGCAGACGATAATCCTTTGTCTTACTCAATCATGTGGGGAGACGAAGCGTTAATTACCGGTCTGAAGGCTGCATTGAAAGTTTCCACAGAACAAACCACCAGTTTCACCCATATGTATGTCAATCGGGGAACATACATGGTTGCCTTCCATGTAACCGATAGTGCAGGAGCCATGGCTTCAGGAACCATAACGGTTGAAGTGAAGTAAAAAGCATGTAATAATCTATGGCACCTTAGACGCAAAAACTCCTTTTTCCAGGAGTTTTTGTAGTATAAGGGTGTGTTGCATCAATCAATATGCCAGAACCTCCGTTGAGACTTGTCTTTGTTGTCTGACCCGTAAAATTTCAAATTTAAAAAATCTTTTAAATCGCTGATAAAATGTCCCACGCCAAAAGAAAAAAGGGATAGCCCTAAATAATTTTGGAACACAAACAACCCAATAATGATGAGCAACAATCCGTAGATCCAATGGTCAGGGAGCCAATGAGGGTCTCCAATCCAAAAATTAAGGTAGTTGTCACTCCACCTCCCAATGACATACCCGAAAAGACCCACGAGAATAAAAATAATGGCGTTGGTAGCGATCATTGCTTTATTATACAAAAAAAGCGAAACTTTGCTAGTTTCGCTGTGGTTGGCCTTGGGTATTCCTTTGCCGCTCCTCGTAAAGCGGTGTTTGCAAAACCATGCCAAGACCCAGCATTGAAGCGAGGTCATTATTGTCTTTTTGAAGTACTAACCCATGCTCTTCTTGGCATGGTTTCTCCGGCATTTTCACTGGTTTCCATTCAAAGCAACGGACGTGGTTTTCTGACTGGTGAATTTCTAATACTGGTTCACTCGCCAATTCTCTGACCGTCGTTTCCGGTTGAGAATTCATCAGCACCGGTGACTGTGTGATGGAAACAGTTTGCAGGTCCAAAAAAAGCATGTCCAGCAACAACTCTGGGGTTTCTGCCCCTGTTTTGATTTCCATGGTTTCTTGAACCTTTACCTCTGGAGTCTCTCCAAGATGGATGTGAGGATGACTATGGTGCAGGCCATGCTCACCGGTTTCATGGGGATGGTTATGCCTTTGTTGCGCATGGTGCAGTTGCTCCAAGAACAATTCAATGGCACCGCCGTCTTTATCTTTTGCCTTGGCCTCTTGGTGTTGAGGCGGTTTATGATGTACTAGTTTGCTTGCATCTGGTGGCAAGGCTCTTTGAGCTGTTGGTTCCTGGATATTTGGTTTTGGCAGATGTAGGTGCTCGACCATTGTTACTTGTGGCAACACCCGGCTTTCCAAAATTTCTAACCTTAAGATAATGCCCACGTTTTGACCCCCTTTGTTAAGGTGCGTAACCGAATAATTAAAAACTACTAAATTTTATGCGACAAGTCAAATAAAAATCCGCCAAGTGGAATACATCCACTTGGCGGTTATGGTTGATTGGTTAGGCGTGTTTGTTACGCCTCGCCATTGCCGTCGGTTTCACCGTTGCCGTTGGCCTCGCCGTTAGCCACCTCTTTGAGGCGGTTGACGGGTTGGCCATCGGTTTCATCGCTAGCCTTTTTGCGGCTGCGCCTGCCGGCGACCGCGACCTTTTTGGGTTCGGCTCCCCCGACCCACGAGAGTTCGAGCAAGCCGGCTCGGCCGAAAGGCATACCTTTTTCGGGCCGAGCCGAACAGCAACCCTTGCTGCTCCACGCGGCGATCAGGAGGCTTCGCAAGTTCGGCTCACTCAAGATGTCGGTATTGACCTCCACGTGGCCGATGAAGGCTCCTTCTTCCCACCGCGGCCGTATGATGCCCACGGCCCCCTCGCCCTGAGTGGCGTTGCCCTTGCGCAGGTCAACCGACCAGTCAACGGGCTTGAGATTGCTGTCCAGCAGTGTGCCGGCATGGTAGGGTTCGCCGTTGAGACGGAGCAGCGGCAAGAACTTGTCGCGGATACGGAACATGTCGTTTAATTCCGTACTTCCGCCGGCCTTGCTGATGCGGTCGTTCTTGCCGCTGCCGTACTGGATTTTTACGCCCGCGCCGCGGCACATGGCGTAAAAATTTTCCCACGGCACGCCGATGACGCCCACCGGCATGTCGTTCTCGTACGCGTCACTGTACATCTTCCTGATGGCGCGCGTTTCCAAGGACTCATCTTTGGCGAATTCCACCTTCTGTTTGGTGGCCAGGCCCAGGACCTGCGCGCCCGTCATGCGGTCCTCCAAGAGGGGGGCCATCAAGCGAACCGCCCAGCGGTAAAGCGCCCAGCGGCCCGTCTCGATGAAGGGCAGATTGATGATCTTCCTGACCTCATCGGGCGTCAGACTTGGAATCTCCAACACAGAACTTGTCACAGAACTGCTCATGTAAACTCCTCCGAAAAAAAAGGACTGTTTTCGTGCCGCGGACGTCTGTCCACACCGTACACGAAGACGACTCTGACCCTAGCACATAAACAAATCCGTGTCAAGAGTTTTGCTTGACATGGGAAGTATTATATGCTAGAAGCCATGTATCCCTGCTTACGACGTAGTAAGCATTTTATAGGGGAAGAGTTCGATGTCTCTTTGACAGAAAGGAAGTGTCATGTACACGGTTCCCACCATTCCAGGTGTCAAGTTGGAGGTATACAAAGAAAACCGCCTGCTTGCCCCGGAGTCCGATGGTTACGTTACCGACGGGTATGGGAAAGACCTCTGCTCGGGTTCCGCAACCATTTTGGCCATCGTTGGTCAGAATGCCGGTAAGACAATCGGCCTGTTCCGTGACGGCCAGGACCACTACATCCTGCAGAAAGAGTTGTTGGGTATGGAGGAGTTGCGGCACGGCAAGTTTCCGCCTACACGTGCCCAGCAGTTCATGAGGGAGTTGCTGGCCGACCGGAGCTTTACCGAAGAAACCAGAATCTACGGGGTGAAGATGCCATTGCGTATCAATGACTACAACTGCAACCCCGTCAACACGGTCCACTACCCAGAAAACATGCTTGCGCTCGCGCAATACGTGCGGGACGCCGGGCGCTTAACGGGCCGCGTCCATGTGTGGGAGGTGGCGCTAGTGTCGCAGGACGGTAAGTTTTTCCTTACCGTGTACCGGCACTACAACATTCCGGCATGCCATAGCGTGAGGGGCCCTATGTGCTTTCCGCGTTTGAAAGCCCACCGTCTGTTGGAAAAGCTGTTGGTGGAAAGCGCCCCCGCTGATCTTCCGCTGATTCCTGCCGAGGATATCGTCCCGATGAGAGCCACCAAGCCAGAGGGCTTGGGCCGCTACGAGGCGATTGTGGACAGGTGGTACGGGCCGAGAGATATGGGCGCTATCGTTACTGTCCAAGGACCCGCGCGGGTGCATTGGCAAGAAGTGCCACCGCGGCCGCGACGCCGTTTCCTTGAAGAAGGAGAAAAGGTGAGGTTCTCGGACTTGCGAGTTCCGCAGAAAAATCCCAAAACGGATTGGCGGAAAATGCGCAAAGCGCGCTTTGAGCTTGACGCCTGTGGGATCGAAATCGGCTAGGACCCCCATATCAGCGTAGGGGTTTGGCTGATTTGGCCTCAATGCCCGATGGATTGCAAAGATGAAAATCCGTCATTGATTTTCGGTCGTGTCCTGTCTGACACAGTTTCGTGAGGTACCCTCACGTTCACTTCGGCCGACCCAAGGACAGATTTCATCTGTCGTTTATCGTCGCAGTGCAGAACCACCCCCGCACCAAACTGTACAGTTTGGTGCGGGGGTGGTAAACATTCATATGTTTTCTGCGCTGCGATTTTTTCTATCGCAGGGTCGTGTTTTGTTACGTTCCGTTGGGCAGATTCCGTTAAAGTTCAATTTCGGACGGATTTATATCCGTCGTTGATTTTCTATCAACAAAGCAGAATGGAACATCTTATGGTTCAGTTAGGTTTGTTACCGTGGGTCACTGTTCGTTGTCGGACGGATTAATTCCGTTATTAATCCGGTATCGTATCGTGTGGCACCATATCCTGGCCCGTTGAATCGCGCCCGACGGATTTTTCCGTCATTGATTCCGCGCCACGTGCGGTCCACTTTCGCGTCAGTCCTCTGTCACACATTGTCGGACTGATTAATATCAGTCAATGATTCGCATTAACGCTTTGCCCATTGCTGTGTTGTAAGTTTCCCTTTACTAGTTTTCTGTAC
>Ga0209515_10000519_pt1 | contig 68700 bp, 62 predicted proteins | sample Subgroupgradi54m_FD_187454 | JGI IMG/M metagenome (GOLD analysis project Ga0209515, IMG submission 187454) | Subsurface groundwater microbial communities from S. Glens Falls, New York, USA - GMW60B uncontaminated upgradient, 5.4 m (SPAdes)... ...
TCCACGAAGGTGTCCAACCAGGCGCCAGCGATCCGCCCATTTTTCACCCCATTCACCAATGCCGTCTCTGAAATAACCCCGCCGCGGGCCACATTGAGCAGAAAAACGCCCGGCTTCATCTGGGCGATTTCGTACTCACCGATGAGACAGGCCTCGCCACTATTGTGCAACGTAATAATATCTGCGAGTGGCAACATCTCCTGCAACGACAACAACTGTTCATCCATCAGAAGAGTTGAGGACACGACCTGCGGATCCACCACGATCAGCGTGACGCCAAACGGGCGTAACAACTGGGCCACTCGCTGGCCGATACGACCATACCCCACGACTGCCACGGTCTTTCCTTGCAGTTGCGTACCGATGCGTTTTTCCCATTTTCCCTGGTGCAGGGCCGCATCCATTTGCGGAATCATGCGCAGCATGCCCAGTAGTGCGCCCATGGTCAGTTCGGCAACAGCCTCGGTCGGACCATTTGGAGTCGAACAGACCGTGATGCCCAGCTCCCGGCAACACACCAAATCCACATTGGAAAGCCCCGAACCGACGCGCGAAATCACCTTGAGCTTCGTGCCCTGCAGCACGGCGCGATCCAGCGTCTCTAACCCCGCGATGAGTCCGCAGACATCGTCGTTCAGCAACTCCCGGAGCTCTATCCGTGTCAATTTCCGTTTGTAGGGATTATCGATGATCTGGAAACCCGCGCCGGAAAGTAGCTCCAGCGGGGATCGATCCGTGGCGGCAAACGATGAGGGTCCGATGAGAATGTTGGAGGTCATCAGGACGCCTTGAGTTTGCATTGGAACCAATGTGCCAACACATGATTCAGAATGAGATGTGTATCTTCGACCGGTCCATATTCACCCGTGACCGACGGAGAATGCACGACGACGTCGCAGATCTCTTTCAACTGGCCCCCATCGAATCCTAACAAACCGATGACCCTGCCCCCTTGCGCTTTCACCCACTGCGCCGCGTTCACCACGTTGGGCGAATTTCCGCTCACGGAAATTACGAGCAATGTGTCGCCTGGAGTGTAGTGGATTTTTAACTGACTCGTAAAAAGATTTTCGTAGCCGACATCGTTGGCAATCGCCGTCATCACCGAGCTGTTATCTGTAAGCGCAAAAACCTTAAAGGGCTTTTTCACGCCCGTTTTTTTGATAATATCGAAACCGATGTCGTTTGCCATGGTCGTAGCGGTCGCGGCGGATCCACCGTTGCCCGCGACAAAAATCGTGCGACCAGCCGCCCTGGCTGTTTCCAGCGCCGTCTCCAGGGCGTTGATCGATGTCGCATCAATGCGATCCAACACCTGCTTCAGGTACGTGAAATACCCTTTTGCAAATTCCCCAATGCTCGCCGCCCCCGTAAATAGTGTGTCGATATTATTCATGATGAGTTTTTTATCCCTGTCAAACCTGTTGGTTGTCGAGTTGAAAACGCCCCGCCCATTCTTTATCGGCACAGTAGATTCGATAGACCAGCTGCATGGTTTTCAGGGCTTCTGCGGAGGAACCCGACGTAACCGGTTCGTCATGCAGAATCGCATGGGCGAAGACACCAATTTCATCCTGCCATGAGTGATCTTTATTATAACGCGTTGTTTGCTCCTTGGGGTCCCCCGCGTCGTCGGTTCCCGCATACACCACGGTAATGGTTTCGGAGCCATAGCTGCGCGTGCTGGAGAGTATTCCTGCCAGGCTAATGGCCCCACGGGTGAGGGTGATATCCAGTTGGAAACGATGCCGCCACTGCGAGGCCGAGGAATGCAACATGGCCACTTTACCGTCTGCGGTGCGCATCAGGGCGTACGCATTGTCTTCCACATCGTGGTGCCAAAAATCATTTTTAATAAAACTGTACACATCGGTGAACTCGCCCGCGAAAAGTCGCATCATGTCCACCATGTGGATCCCTTGATCCAACAATATCCCGCCGCCCGCCATTTCCCGTTTGGTACGCCATTCGTTGGTCGTATCGAACCGGATGATTTTTGATTTGCCGTAGACCCCGCGGATATCCCGCACTTCACCCAATTCACCACTCGCAATGATCCGCTGCGCATCTTGCACCGAGTCGTGATAGCGATGATTGAAACCGTACATGACCTTTTGACCGGGATGGCGTTTTTCACACTCGATCACCGAAAGGATATCGCGCAAATTCCGACCGGGCGGTTTCTCACAGAAGACATGAAATCCCTGATTCAAACCGCCCACGGTGAGTTCCGGCGCGAGATAATTCGGCACACAGACAAACAGGACATCGAGAGATTCTTTGAGCAATTGCTGGTGATTGTTGAGATACAACACGTCATCGCGCACCACGGACCGCTCCGGGAAACTTTGGTCGCAGACCGCCACGACGTTCAGATGCGGATGCCGGTCGCACCAGTACTGTCGAATTTTGCCAACAGAACCATAGCCCGCGATACCGACCTTGAGAATTTCCTGACTCATTCGCTACGCACCTTGTATAGTTCTTGGTACCATCCGCGTGCCGTGGAATAACCGTCTCGGAGGATCGCACAATCCGCACGGTAGGAAACAAAACGGAATCCCGCGTCGCGGAGTAACTCCATATATTCTTTGTCGCGCGCGACCGAACCCGCCACCAGTCCATGTTCTTCGATCAAGGCGACATAATCATGCATGATGGACAAGACCTTGGGATGCGTGAGATCGCCCGGGACCCCACAGGCTTGGGACAAATCGTAAACCCCCAAATAAATCATGTCGAGCCCGACCACCTTCGCAATTTCAGGAATATTGCGTATGCCTTCCTCACCCTCCACCAAGACCCCAACAAACATCTCTGCGTTGGCACGGGCCAGTTTTTTGGGCAACTCCACGTCGGAATATCCGTGACCGCGCGTAAACGGCGACAAGCCCCGGTTACCTTCCGGGTGATACCGACACGACCGCACGATACGGTTGGCCTGCTCTGCGGTGGAAATATTCGAAATCATCACGCATTGAGCACCAATTTCTAACGCATGTAACACATGCGGGGCATGTCCTTCGCCCAGACGAATAATCGGGGTGCAGCCTCCGGCCTCTGCCGCGAAAATCTGATTTTCCGCCGTCTGGAAAGTCGTCGGCCCATGTTCCATATCGATGATGACAAAATCGAGACCCGCCGCTCCAATGACATTCAGTACCGTGGGAGATGAAAGCATCGACCAAGTTCCAAATACCGTCTGGCCCGCTTTGAGAGCCGCCTTGATCTTGTTGACACGCATCATGATAATTTTCCTGAATAGATTGGATACAGTGGATCGTCGCGCATGGCAGATTCAGCCTCCAGACGATCGCTCTCGGTGTCCACAGAGATACTTTGAAAAGGCGATCGGATCGCTTTGACCGTGACACCGTGTTCAATCGCTCGCAAGAGTTCAATCGATTCCGCAATTTCGTACGGCGTCGGGGACATGAACTCAAAATCGACCAGAAATTTTTTGCGAAAGGACATGATCGCTACCTGCTTCAGGCGAGGGCCCACCCGATTTCTGGTATTGGATGGCACCGGGGAACGCGTCATGAACAAAATGTCGTCCGACGTGTTGACCACCACCTTCACTTCATTGGGGTCCAACCATTCGGTCTCGGTTGCGTCAGCGACCAAGGTGCCCAGCGAAAGGGTGTGATCCATTTTCAATGGTTCGACGGCCAGATCAATCATTTGTGGATTAAAGAGTGGTTCATCGCCCTGCACCACGACGACGATATCGTCGTCTGATAAATCCAATTGTTGACAGGCTTTTGCGACCCGCAGAGCGGGTCTGGAGATTTCTGGCGCGGTCATGAGGACCGTCCCACCAAAATTCATAACGGTCTCTCGAACGATGCCGTCACATGCCGCCACGAAGACCTGCGCAACATTCTGTGCCAGCAAACAACGCTTGTACACATGTTCAAGCATCGGTTTGCCAAGAATATCGCAGAGCGGTTTTCCGGGGAAACGAGTCGAGCCCATGCGCGCGGGGATGCCCACGACAATCTTCATGTCACCTTCCTATACACCGCCTCGACCCAATCGGTTCTGAAACTTTTTGGATTTTTTGATATTTTTAAAATATCCCACAACTCAAAATGTTTTCTGATCACCTGCTCTATTTCGTAGAAGGAGGTTTTCCTGGCGTAGAAATCGAAGAATCCTATTTCAACCGTGAGCGCATTCACGTCCGCCAAACGCTCCCCAAATCCCCTGAGCACGTCGACTTCGGCACCCTGAACATCAATTTTTAACAGGTCGATTTTTTGAATGTTGTTCGACTGCATATACGAGTCGCCACGAATCGTTGGCACCTCGATCTGCTGATTGATGGCCGTTTGCGCATATCCTAGTGAATCGGTGGATGCCACATTGATCCGATTCAGCGAGTTGAGATGCGAAATGGACTGCCGGTAAAACTGCGCTGTTTCATCTTTCAGAGCCAGCGCCACATTGTTTTTCGTGACCCCGGCGCACTCCGGAATCTCGCGAAAACTGATTGGATCTGGCTCAAAACTATGGATTTCGCAGTGAGGAAAAATGTCCCGAAAAAACCGTATCGACTCTCCCTGATGCGCACCGACATCGAATATCACTGGGCGGTCGGTTGGCACTAAGCCTTTGAAGTAGCTATCTTCGTTGAAAGATAACTCATACTCCATGTTTCGCTGACCTGATTCGCCACACTTCATGATGTCTACCTCCACTGATTTATTTGGTGATCTTCCATGCATCAAAACGATGTTTGATGTCGTCGAGTTTTTCCATGCCGATCTTGCTGGTCACCTGTTTGTCTAAGGCGTAGTACGCGAATGAGAGATCGTCCGTACAGGTCCGCTTGTACGTGTCGTTCACCCGCTCGACCGATTGGCAGCGGTTTGTGAGATATTCATTCACCTCGATGTGATACGCGCGACAGACGTTGTTTGGAAGGTCGGGCACCGCCGGCAGACCCAACTTCTTGCGGACAATATTAATGAAGGGAATATTCGTCGATTTGTTGGTATAGTTGGCGTCATCTATGGCGATATACCCCTCTGCATTGAAGCATTCCAACACCAACGACAATTCTTCGAGCAGGTTATCCAAGGTGTGCAGACTGTCGAGAAAACAAAAGTCCACGCGATCGTTAAATTCCCTCAAAATATTGATGCCAAGATGCCGGTCGGTACTTGAATACGCCACAAACTTCCAGTGATCGTGTACGCAGGTATTAAACGTACGGCAGATCGTGTCGCTCGCAACCTCACGCAGAAAAGACCCTTTGTTCGCGTTGGTATCCCACGTATACAGCGTGCCATTGTTCTTGATCGCGTGGTACAACATGACCAGCGAGCTGGCACCGGAACCTGTTTCGACGAGAACCCTCTGGTGTGATTTTCCATCCGGTTGATTCAGAATATCGTGAATCGCCAGAAATTCTGAATCCGGAATGCCATTTACCCAGCGGGGCAACATCCGTTTGATAAACAGTAAATAGTCCCGCTCGTTCGCGAGAATCTCCTCTTTGGTTCCAAAATAAAAATCGTACACTGCTGTCCCCCTTTCAAAATCCTTTCACGATGAACGGATTTTTTAGTTCGCCTAAACCCTCAATGCGGGCCGCGTATATGTCACCATGCTGGATAAAACGCAAGCCAACAGTGTCTGGTGGGTTCCCGGTCAGCACGACATCCCACGGTTCAAGAGTCATCCATGTAGAAAGCCAAGCGATGATTTTTGGCCATTGCCACACTTGTTCCGTCGTACGACCACGACGAATCACTTCCCCGTTTTGAACTGCCTCTATCAGACAATCACTTGCATCAAACTCCGTATCAATCCATGGACCAATCGGACAAAAGGTGTCGGGCGCCTTAGAGCGGGCCAGATGGTGATCTCGCCCTTCCACATTTTCCACCGTCACATCGTTTCCAATGGTGAAACCCAGTACACCAGCGCGCGCGTTCGCTTCACTGACATTACGTAATCTGTGGCGAATCACCACGCCCAACTCTGCCTCCCCCCAACAGGGCAGCTCGGGAAAGGGGTTCACAATGGCATCACCGGGACCACACACACTGGTTCCAGGCATTACAAACACCAGGGGTTCTTTCATGTCAGGAGTATAATGTTCAATTCCAGGAAAATTGATCGCAACCGCAACCACCTTACGTGGCGCACACGGGGCCAGCAACTTCACAGAACCGAGATCAGCAACCAACAGACCTTGCGTGGGTTCACCAAGAGGATCGCCAACGATGCGGTACACCCCATCATGCCCAACACAACCAAAAGCGACCTGCTCATTGGCATCGATAAAACGAACTAACCGCATACAGGGTCTCCTAAATATCAGCCAATCATGCGCAAGGCTGTTGTATCCGAAACTGTCATTATTTCTCGCAGCGTCTGCTCAACCCGATCGAGCATATTATTCGGTAGGTAGCAATAGCGTGCCTTGAAACGCCCCAGCGCCCCCTGTACTTCTGCACTATTCCACCACGCATCCACATCATCCCAAATTTGTGCGACATGGCGCGCCGCAGACGCTGGTGTCTCGTGAAAGATGCCAACCCGCTTGAGGTCATCGAAATAAGGAATCGCTGAATCTCTGAGTTCCCAGTGCTGCGGATTCCAAAAAATTACGGTGGGAACGTTCATGGTAAACGATTCCAGAAAGGTCGTGGCATTGTATGTCGCAATATACAGTCGGCTGTGGCGTATCAAATGGTCGATATTGGATGTTCCTTCATCCAAGCACAGATCTGGAAAGCGCTCACGCCAGCGGGGAACTTGATCCCATTCATAATTGTGGGCGAACAATCGAACCGTCAACGCGTTACGAACCGGCGCTGGCAGATGTTCGACAAATGCGCACTGGTCACCAAAATAATCGAGCCACTGGCGCGACACAAAAACGCTATACATCCAATAGCTAAACTGGGGCAGAGCGCACGTCACCAACAAGGCGCCTGTTTGCTCCGACTGCCGAACTCCTAACGGCTGCTTTGATTTCAATTGACCAATGGGTTTGAGCTTGGGCTGCATCGCATCTGTCCATCCCCAGCTTAAATAACAATCGCTGATCGCAATTTCATGCTCTTCTGCGAACGACCAACGCCCCACCCCGTAGTGTCCGCCATGCTGACCGATCACCAGCGGAGAACCCTGCTCTATTTTTTCTGCCGCCCATATTTTAAAAACGTCGTCTGAATTTTCAGCACTACTTGTAAAAATTACTTGGGGCCGTTTGGGCCATGGCAAAGCTGCTGCCTGTTGCATCAGTTGAGGGTAACCTTCCAGATAAACTGCGGGGATTTGCTGAGCAATGAGTGCATGCGCGCAGGTTTCATACGCTGAATGAGTTTCCCCAGAGACAATCCACTGCCTTTTTTTGTCATCGATGGGAATCTGAATGGGCGACACCGAACTCCAACGTTGTGGTATTTGCCCAAAACGTCGATGCAAACGGATCTCATCGCGCACAGTCAAATAGGTCCCTAAAAAAAAAGCGTCCCGGTCTCGGACCAACGTACTGGCGGCTTGGGAACACCATGTCGCCAACTGTCTCAGGATTTTTTTCTTTATGGGAATGCGAGATGAGCTTTTTGGTGCATCGTCGCTCATCTGCATTTTTTTGATGCAAGGCACTGTGGTGAACTGTTGTAAGATGGCGGCATAAATATGATGGTTCCATGCGTCTCCAACAAACAACTGTGTGAAATGCGTCATATCGTTAGGCACCAACAGATCTTCGTACCCGCTCCGCACGATGGTACCCGATAATTCATACTGGCTGACGGCTTGTTGAATGGAGGTCCAGCGATCAAACAACATTTGAATAAAATACCCCAACCACGGCCCGATCAATATCCGCCAATAGCGCACACTATGATCGACACCGTGAATATCGTTGAGTTGAGCGGTCAAATTCACCAACAAGCGCTCATGAAAATTTTGCAAATATTGATAATCCGCAAATAACTTTTCGCGGTCGTCCCAGTGATACGGCATGACTTCCGCGTCGAGCTGTGACCAGCATGTTTTGCGCGAAAAGCGGCGACACCATTCGCCGAGGAACAACAGCGGCTCGTCGTCGCACCACGTTTCTTCCAGCGCGGTCGTGACCAGAAAACGTTTCACCACACCGACCGCCCGCCATCCATCACAATGTTTTGTCCATTCAGATACGACGACGCGTCGGAACAGAGAAACTGCACGGCGGCACGATATTCATCGCGGTTCGCCATGCGTCCCAATGGAATCAGGGCCGAGAGACGTTGTACAAATTCTTCACCTTGACCGTTAAAAACTCCGCCCGGCGACAACGCGTTTGCACGCACTCCGCAATCAACCCAATAGGTAGAAAGATAGCGCGTCAGTCCCACCAGTCCTGCCTTGATCACAGAATACGTAACGGGCTTGACGGGCTGCAAATTGGCCGCTACGCCCTCTTTACGATAGATTCTTTGATCGGGAGAAAACACCGACAGATCGGAGGCAATGTTCAGAATCACACCACCCTTTCCGTCTTTCGCCATTGCGCTTCCGAATGTTTGGCTGCACAAAAATGCCCCGGTGAGTCCGACCGCGATTTGCAGATTCCATTGCGCGAGCGAAAAATTTTCCAGGCGAGACGTTTCCATCACCCCCTGATCGCCCTGCACTTTCGGATCGATGGCCGCATTGTTGACTAAAATATCGATGCGACGACCGGTGCGCGCAAACTCTGCGGCCACGGCGCTGACTGAATCTGGTGTCGAAACATCCATGATGTGCGTGAAAATTTGCGACGCGCGTGCGCTGCGCGCCAACAATTCACGCGCGGAAGCCAGCGCGGTCTGGCCGATGTCGGTGAGCACTACTGTCGCACCACTTTCCAGTAACGCCGCCGCATGTTCCACGCCGAGCAAACCAGCGGCACCAGTAATGAGCGCTGTTTTGCCCTGCAGATCAAATTTTTTGAATGCAGTATTCATAGTAATTCCATCATGAACGAACTTGGCCACCATCAAGGGTCCACACTCCACCCGTGGCAAAAGCGGCGCGAGGAGACGCAAGATATGCGACCAATTCCGCCACATCTTGCGGTGCCCCGAAGCGAGCCAACGCGACTTCGCGCTCAATCATTCCCTGAACAGCGGCCGCATCTTTGGCAATTTTTTGCGACCACACCGAATCATCGAAGAGAATGTTGCCTGGAGCGACCGCATTGATGCGCACACCCTGTTGACCCAACGGCCGCGCGATGCCCCGCACATACGCATGCAGCGCGGCTTTGGCGGCGGAGTACGTAACGGGTGCTCCCGGAATCACTTCAAGACCACAAATGGATGAGACACACACAATCACACCACGCGACGCCACCAGCGCCTCACGCGCCGCCTCAACCATGTTGGTGGTACTCCAGAGGTTGAGCGAAAAAATCCGCTGCCATTCTTCGTGCGTTTCGTTGCCAGGAGATACCGACGAACCATTGCCAACATTACAAATCAAGATATCCAATTGACCCAATTTTTCCGTCGTTTCCGCAATAATTCGTCGCGCTTCTTCGGGTCGCGAGACATCACCGATAATCATCGCAGCACCCGGCAGATTTTCTGCGCACTCTGCGAGCGTCGTCGCATTACGACCATTGAGAGCGACGTGGCAACCCTCGCGATGCAACAACATAGCAATGGCTTTTCCAATTCCGCGAGACGAACCGGTCACGAGGGCTTTTTTTCCAGCCAGTTCACGTTGCATGATGATTCAACCAATCGATGACCATATCCCGATATTGGCATAATGCCGCGGCATGTGCACCATCTGCTGCGCGGGCCGTTTGCAGAATATAATTTCCGACGTATTCAAATTGGGTGAGCAGTGCAAAAACTTTTTCAAATTTGGCATTGCCCTCACCGAGCGACACTGTCGTCCCACCAAACACACGATCTTTCACATGCACATTCACAATGCGATGACCGTAGGCGGCGAATTCTTCCTCTGCATCGAATCCCAACGCGGCACTATTTCCAATATCGTAGTTGATTCCAAATAATGCGGGCTCCAGTCGCGCAATAAAACGCGCCAATTCCGTCGGAGCAAAATTTGATTCAAACACAATACGCATTCCGCACTGCGCCAGTCGTTGCGACTGACTTTGCAAAAAATCCACCAACATATTTTCCTGCGTACGATTTTCAATGCCGCCGTTATCAACGAGTGGCACCACGATCATGGAGATTCCCACGCGATCGCACGCATCAACAATCGCCAAAAAATCCCGCTGCAATTGTGCACTCTCGTCGCCACGCATTTTCCAAAACGGCGCCTGCATAAAGCAATCGCCCGTTAGCGATGGAATACGCATATTATGCTGGCGACATAATTCTTTTATTGAAGCCTGCCCTTCAACCATGAGCAGTGGATTTTCATACAGACGATCTTGATCCAAGGTCCATTCCATCAGGTGCAGACCGCATTGTTCGGCCTGCGAAAATTCTTCGCGCCAACAGGGCCACGGGAAGGCCTGAATACGACCCTCGATCAATGGCGACAAACGCCCTTGCATGAAACCGATGCGATGATTCATTTGGTTTTAAATCGGTACGGCGTCGGCGCATCGCTGGCGCCCGACACACTACGCACTGCATCCCAACTCCGGATTTGTTCGACAATATCAACACCGGTTTTCTGACCCCACAAACGGAGCAGCTTTCCAAAAATCTCACCGGATTTTCCGGTACCGATGATGTTGCCATTCAATGCAGTCACTGGCAGCATGCAAAAAGGCGTGCCGGTCATGAATGCCTCATCAGCGGTATAGACATCGTAAGGTTCGATATTCTTCTCGATGACTTTTATACCAAGCTCCACACACAGTTCTTCCATGATGTAGGTACGAGAAACGCCGCGCAAAATATTTCGACCTTCTGGTGAAATGACTGCGCCATCTTTGACGATAAAAAAATTGTCCCCCGTTCCTTCCGCAATAAAACCATCCGGATCGAGCAGCAGCGCCCAATTGTTATCGCCTTCAATTTGCGATGCCTCAATGTTGGCCATCAGGTAATGAATTCGACTTCGATTCTTAATTTTCGGATCTAACAATGCGGCGGGAATTGCGCGTTGCGAAGTAATCACCGCGTTGATTCCCGTATCAAATAGTTTTCCCATACTGGCAACGGTCCAGCGTAATGGGAAATCAGCGATGATGACATTTGGTCCTTTGTGCAGACCTTCAATGTTTTGATAAATTCCCAGGAGGCCACGTGACACATCGATCATCAGACGATGTTCATCGTCGTTCGTAAAAAGATGATCGTTCGCTTCAATCGTTTGATCACAGGCCTGTTCCATTTCTTCAGGAGTCATCGTCAAAGGAATGCGCAGAATTTTCACTCCCGCGTACAGACGATCGATATGCTCGCGCAGTTTGAATTGCTTTTTATTAAACGAACGCGTCATTTCAAAGACCATGTCACCGAACATCAGCGCAGAATCATAAATAGAAATCTTCGCTTCGGCTTCGGGCACAAGTGCACCGTTAAAATAAACAACACGACCTGGATTTTTCATACGGCCTTCGCTCCTGTGTTGATGCGGTAGACTGCGTCGTACCAGCGAATAATATCTGTAATGTGAAAATTTGGATTTTTTGGATACAGAGCATTGTAGAGTTGTCGCATGAATGCGTACTGCTCCGGAGTATTCACATCCAGGACCAGATCGGGACGACTGAATTCAGGTGGACATTGCACTGTACTGACAGGACACCATTGTTCATCAACCGCTTTTTGAATACTGTAATCAAAGAAATTTAAATGCACATGTTCGCGTTGCCGCGGCGCAGTATGTCGTTCACGTGCCTCAGCCAACAAAGAAAAATCAAACATCTCCGCCCCGATACCATCGGGGTACTGCGAATCACCAATCACTGACAAATTAGATGAAAAGCCCCGACGCCCCAAAGATAAATGATGCGCAACGATGCGATCAATTTCTGACGGTTCTGGAGTCGCATTGTCTGCAGGCAAACGCCCTATCACATCGGCCTGACTGGAAACGGCGGCGTGGTAGTAACGCTCGACCAAATCATTTTCAGAACCAGCAAAGACCGTCACATGATAACTTCTACCCAAATCACCAAGCCTGGCGTCGGCAGGCGTATCGGGAATTGCCAACACGATCTCATCAATACGCTGGCAGCGTTTCACTCGTTCCAGAATTCGCCCCACCAAGGGTGCCCCAGCCAAATCCATCATGGATTTTCCGGGGAGACGCGTAGAACCCATGCGCGCTTGAATGATCAGGACAACACGTTTACTCATGAGAAGAAGTTTCGTTATCCAACAGAGTCGAAATGGCCTTGAAAAGTTTCGTCTTTAATTTGAACTGATCATCCCGCATCAACGATTGACCGTAGCGATTATAATTTTGTGTGCTTTCATTCAAGCTCGCGTATTTTGCGATATCGACACTCTCTTTTTTTCTCGCTTCAACGATGAGTGAAGTGAGCGGATCGCGATCAAAACCCGTGACCTTAAAGTTGATGTGATATTTGCCATCTTTTGGATCATAGTGATGCACCAGATTATTATTTTTATAAAAGTCCTTATTGAAATTCTGCCAAACGGATTCCATACCAACAACGTGTAATGGTTCGCACAATTCTGGCACTTCGGAATCCCCAAACTCTTTCTTCAGCACACAATGAAAGCCACAACGTTCCAAAAGAATTTTCAGCATTTCAAAGTCATACAAATAGAGATGCGCATATCCGGAAACAAACTCGGTTAATTGCCGATTAAAAAGTGCCGTGTCTTGACCCGGTGAGACAACGCAATTCATAAACATGCCACCAAAACCCAAATCGGTTCTCAAGTTTTCATCTTCTTTTAATGCGGCTTCAAAGAACGTCTGATCGCGATCGACATACGCTTTGGCAATTTTACGCAAATCCGGCGACAGGATGCGAACCACACCGTCTTTCATCAACACACGATTAAATTCGAGCAGAATTTCCTCGAGACGAACATGGGGAATATGTTCAAACATGTGGCTGCAAAAAATGACATCGCAGCTGGATTCCGGCAATGGAATATCTGCGGCATCACCCAACAGTGATGTGGTGGATTTGTCCCGCATCTTGTGATCGAGCGTGTGCCAATTTTCCTTACTCCAAATTGGGCTCGCCCCCACATTCAACTTAATAGGCTCTTTCATTCAAATCTCCTTTGTCTAATTTATTGCTGAATGGATTCCCAAGGTTTGTGCGTGCAGTTCCATCAATCGATGTGTTGTGACGTAAATTTTATGCCCATTCACACTCTGGTATAAGACATAGTTTTCTTCCACCAGTCGTCGAAACTCGCGGGAGGTATAGTAACCATCACCGGCCTCGTTCACAACAATAACATTCACTGCCTGCTGCTGTATCATTTCTCGCAATTGTTTTTTTGATATGGCAGGTGGATTCGTCAATCCTTCATCTGGGATGAAACTGGTGGTCAGTTGTGTCACGTCGAACGCTTGCTCAAACCCTTTGACATTTCTCGTCCCCGACAAAAAAGCCGCCGCACAGTACCAGTCAATGATGTATTCCCCTTTGTGGGTAATTTTGGAGACGGCATCACCAAGTTGTTGCATGGTACCCAGCGAAGACCAGACCTTCTGAGAACGAATAATGCCATCGCGGTGGTGAACGAGGGGAATGTAGGCCAAAAAGGCAAAAGACCCCAATAAAATAATGGAGAAAGTCATCGCAACAACCGCTCGCCTCAAGCGTAAGTGCAAAAACGCGAGCACGGCCGGCATGGCGAGCAACGACCAATACGGAGTGGCTTGACTGTAATGGGAGGGGCCGAGCCTGATCGGCGAAAGACTGTAGAGAAAAACAATGGCCGCCGCGATGACAAAGAGCAGCGCATATCTTTTTTTGTTCTCATCAGATCCCCGAGAAAAAAAACAGGGGACTATGGCGACCACAGCAATCAGAACGATCAGAAAATTTTGCTTGTTGAGTCCTGCCCAGAAACAATCTCGCAAATTTTCCCAGAGTGCGGGTTGGTTCAGGTATCGTGCGGGAGACAGCACCAATGGATAGAGATAGTGATTAAAATATAAACCCACAGGATTCTTCCAGAGCACATACAGAAAGATCGGAGAAGCCACCCAAAAACCGCAGAAAGAATACCCGATATTCCGCACGCACTGGACCGCTTTCCTTTTTTCGATCCAGTGGATGACAGTGACCCACAGCACGATGAATGGGATCAGGGCAACAATGAGATGAAATCGGGAATTGAAGGCCAGGCCCAAAAACAATCCGGCCAGAAAATAGTGGAGCGACTGCGCAGGGCGTTCCGAGTCATACGTGGAGCGAATTAAAAAATAGACACACCCCATCAGAAAAAAATTGCAGGGCGCATAGTGCTTCATGAGAATGTCGGTCTTAAAAAATGCGTGATTGCATATAAAAATCGCCGCCAAAAATAACGCCGCCCACTGGTTGTTTGAGAGTCTTTTCGCGATCAGGTAGAAAAAACACACCGTACCAAAATACAAGAACACAGACAACATGCGGGCCACTTCAAAGCTATAACCAAAGATTTTCATAAACACGCCATAGAGGATAAAAAAACCGGCCGTTTGCCCAGAGTAATAATCTATCCCGGGGAGGGATCCATATTCTGCGAAGGAGCGGGCCTGCAGCAAATACATCCCTTCATCGCCGTCAGCACCCGACAAGTAGGCCCCGAAAAATGCCAGCACGAGGAAACAGGCACTCAACAATACAATGATCCAACGCATATTGTTATTCGGGGCAGCGTTTGTTTGCATGGGATCTTTCATGCCTTCCGGACATGCGCTGGGAAAATGCCAAACGCGGTCACGCGTGCGGCCAGGTCTCTGAGCAATGGAATGCGGAGAGACCGCGGCACCTGAAATGCTGTGTCGGGATTGAGCGCCTTGGCCACCAGATTGCGTTGCGCCAATGACTGAAACATTTGCGTCATTCGGGTCGGCCACATCCGCGTTTTTTGCACCCGGGCCAGATGCTTTTCGCGGAGCTGACCGGATTGCAAAGGTTCAGCGAGAATGTTGGCCGCCGCCACGGCATCCATGATGGCGCAGTTGATCCCCACCCCACCAACCGATGACATCACGTGGGCCGCATCGCCGATGAGGAGCAACCCGGGGAGATACCAACGAGGAACGCGACTCGATTCAACCGAGAGAAAAGAAATTTGCTTCCAGTCCGTCAGGTCATCCATGCGGTTGCTGAATTCTGGGATCAGGTCCGTAAGGGACGTTTTGAAGGCTTCCAGGCCATTTTCCTTGAATTGTCGATACGTCCCCTTCGAAATGACGCAACTGATTTGCCAGTAGTCAGGCCGGTCCATCAACGCAAAGTAATAGCCGCGCCCGACATGGACAGACAAATTCGCAAAATCTTTGTCCCCTGGAAGTCGCGGCAGACGAAACCAGAGCACATCCATGGGTGCTGATATTTTTTTCGGCTTCAACCCGGCCAACTGCCGAATTTTTGAGGAACGCCCATCCGCTCCGACGACCAAATTTGTCCGCACGGCATGGAGGCCATCCGACCCCTGATACACCACACCGCGTGTTTGGCCATTCTCCTGAATCAGCTCTCGCACCCGCGCATTCATAACCAACCGAAAATTCGGAAATTGCCGGGCTTCCTGCACCATGAATTCAAGAAAACGATGTTGCGGCAGCAAAACAATAAAGGGATAGCGCGTTTTCAACCGCCCATAGTCCGTCACGGTGTAAGGCCCCTTGGCGGTTTGAATCGTGAGGGTGCGGATCTTGGAATGAGGGATTTCCAGCAGTCGATCGGCGAGGTCTAATTCATCCAAAATTTCCATGACGGAAGAGTTGAGAGAATCTCCACGAAAGTCGCGATCGAAATCTGTATGGGCCTCGAGCAGCGTCACGTCGATGCCTTTGCGCGCGAGCAGAAACGCCAAGAGGATCCCCGCCGGGCCACCTCCGACGACACAACATTGGGTGTGATGAGTTGTTATGGGTGATGACATAGGACAATTTTGCAGACGCGATCAATGTGTTTATCGGTCAGTTTCGAATACAAAGGCACATTCAAAACCTGTGCTGCAGCTAATTGTGAATTCGCCAGCTGCCCAATCCCCTTACCCAATTTATTCACGTAAGAAAATGTAAATCCGAGGTCAACGCCCTGCGCCGCGCACTGTTGGTGAAAAATTATTTTCTCGCCCTGCGTCACCCGGATCGGGAACATCAGCAGAGCGGTTTCTGATTCAGGCAGTGGGGTATACGTTGCGAGTGATGGATGCCCTTTCAGCCGCGCTGAATAGATTGATTCAATCTGTTTGCGTCGCGCGAGAACTGAATCAATGCGATCCAAGGCCTGCAATGCCGTGCGCGCCTGCAACGCACCAAAAGGTTTCCGGTACACCTGCAGCCGATCAGTCCGTAACTCTCCATGATCTTGATAAGGTCCGTTCAGGAATTTCCACAGTGGGAACGTCACACGACCATAAATATTTTCTTGCGTCGCCACGTTATACAGTAACCCGCGTAGGAGATTCCCTGCTGCCATCGATTGCGCGGGATACATTTCGCGGCGCATGAGTTGCTCCACCGCGTGTTGCAACGCGGCATCCCGAAAAAAAACCGCGCCCCCGCCACAGGCGGACAAGGTTTTGGTGTAGTCGAAACTCAGCAGCGCGACATCTCCGAAGGTACCCGTTGCTCTGCCGAAAAGACGCGCACCGAAAGCGGCCGCGTTGTCCTCTATGACCACGCTGTTGGTTCGGTTGGCGATGGTGCGCACGCGGTGCATATCCGCCGGTATCCCAAATTGGTGAGTGGCAACAATAATGGAACCGGGGACAATATTGTTGTCCAGGGCATCGAGGTTCATGCCAAAGGTTTCTAAATCAATATCCACCAGACACACATCATCGATACGTCCGGCAAAAAAACACGCCTCGATGAGCGCTCGGCAGGTGTACGCGGGGAGGTAGATTTTTCTCCCTGTTAATATTTTCAGCACGAAATAGAGCCCCGCGCTGGCGCCTGAGGTTAACAGAGGTGCTGGCAAACCAAATCGCTTCGACAACGCGCGTTGCAATGGCTCCCCGTGGTTCCTTCCGGCTAGTTGGAATGATCGGCAGAGCGCTTTGGAAGAATTCTCTATTTTTGTGCGAGGAATCATTCGGATGGTTGGCCCGTGCGTACAATGAACAACCCAAGGGTCTAGCGCCACAGGCGCGCTGAGGGGGAGGCTCCATGCGGCTTTGCCGCTGGAGGGGGCGACGCTAGCCCCTGAGATTGACACAGTGAAAAAAATGCAGCGGTGACAGGAATGATGGCAACCAGGCGAACGGCACCGGCGCTTCTGCTTGCACATGAAAATATTTCATCAACAGCACTCTGATTCGCTGAAATGCATTCGCATTTTCGTAGTGCCAAATCAGATGGGGGCGCTGTATGCCGTTCAATTTGAGGGTGGGATACGTGACAAAATATTTAAATAGCTCAATTAAAAAACCGCCGTTCCTGGGGACCAGCACCAGAAAATCCCCATCATCAGAGAGCGCTCGGCGGACCTCTTTCAAACTGTCTTCCAACGTGGGGATATGTTCCAAAGTGCTGGCGGCAATGACCGTGGTAAAATGCGCATCGGGAAATGGCAACGATGAACCACTCACTTGTACCGTCTGCACTTCCGGATAATGCGCTTTGATCACGTGGAGGAAGGCCGGTTCAATATCCACGGCGGTGTAATTTTTAAAATCGGATCTCTTTTCGTACGCAATGTGTTCTCCCCCTCCGGCACCAATTTCTAAAATTCTCGCGCGATTGCAATGGGCCCGCGCAATTTTCCGATGCCCAACCCGTTCAACAATGGATTGCAGCGAAATATACCAATCTCTTTTTTCGAAATTTCTGGAATGCGCGCGGAGGGCGTAATGCTTCCACGCCGCGTAGTCTGTGTGAAAATTATAGGCAGACGACATCTTGGAGACTCAATTCATTCTCAGTTTTTGCGGAGATATTGTAGCTGAGCACGTAGGGTTTAATTCTCAATATATTGGCGGTCAACAACTCGATGGCGCCGGTAATATTCTGCCAGGTCCGAATGGTTTTGAGCGCCGCTGCCGGCCGTCCATAAATTTGTTGCGTGGAGCGGCAGACAAAACCAAACGACTCATACAACATGGCCAGATAGCGCGCGGGATCGGTGATATAAAAATGTCCTTGGGGGAATTGTTTTTGAAAGAAGTAACTCACGCCAGAAAGCGTCGGACAGGGATCGACCAACACGATTTCTCCATGGGGCGCCAACAAACTCTTCACATGTTGGAGGGTGCGGACCGGATGCTGCGTTCGATAAAATACGGCGCGCAGAATAATGACGTCAAACTTTTTGTCGTGGAGCGGGATCTCTTCGACGGCGCCCAGATGGCATTCGATGTTTTGTTCCCGAATATATTGCACGAGCTCGGGAATAACTTCTGTGCCCACCACCTGATTACCGAGTGCTTTGTAGGCGCACAGAAATTCGCCAAAACCACATCCGACATCGAGGATACGCAGTCCTTTTGCCTGGCGCACAACCGATGGGACCTGCAGGATGTTCAGGGAGACGCGATTCAAAAAACGCGAAAAAGACCAGGGGTTATGAAAATTCTTCAGAATCCGTTGCAAATAATAGCGTCGCAATTTCTGCATGACGCTCTGATTTAAAAAAGACAAATCTCGAAAAGATTTCTGATAAAATTCAGAGAATGCGGTGAGGGAACAACCATGCGAAGAGTACGCGATGCCGCACACGGCGCAATGATACAACGTCCCTTCAATATTGGGCAGCGCGTGGTTGGCTTCGGCGGTATTGTGGTACAATGTTCGGCAGAGCACCGCCGTCCGCTGTACGCCGCAAAACGGGCAGCCGCTTCTTTCGTAAAAATAGCGTTCTGCGTGCTTCATGCAATTTGATCGCAGCGGGTGCACGCCGGAAGACGTCCATGTTTGCGCAGATCTCTTCTGAATTTTCTCATTTTCGGACCATTCCAAATTTCGTCGAATGATTGTTCGCGAACATTCCCCAAAGACACGTTGTAACACCGCGTGTACGGAATGACATCGCCATTGGCGATGATCTGCGCGATGAAGTAGGACACCATGCAGCGGTTGCTATTCAGGAATTTGGAAGGTTCTGAAAAATAGGTTGTCATCTCTTTGCGATTAATGTGCGGCAGTATTTCAACTTTTTCTCCATACTTTGCCTTCACGCCTTCCAACTGAGACCACAACACATCGACATCCACTTCATCAGGATTGGTTCCGCCACCTAAACAGTTCACGGTGGCCGCATAGTCTGCACCAAACGTGGCGTTGTGTTCATCCGCCATCTCTTGCGTGACAAAATTCATGAGCGTGAAGTTGACGCGCTCCAATTCCAAATCGGCAATGCTCTCCATGAAATCTTCCAGACAAAAATAATTGTGATTGGAAATGGTGTAATTGATGAACACCTTGGGGAATTCCGCACCCGTTTCTTTTTTGATGCGCGCAATCGTGCGAATTCCTTCCGTGGCCCGTTCGAAGGTATCCTTCACTCCACGAATAGAGTTGTGAATGGCCGGCGGACCATCGATGGAGACATACAACCGCTTCAAACCGACGCGCACAAAATCTTCCGCATAGCGCGGCAATAAATAGCCACCCGTCGTAATCAACATTTCCATGCCGCATTGATTCACGTAATCGACACATTTGACGATATCGCGATAGAGCAGTGGTTCGGTGCTCGTAATGCCAATCATCGGTTTGAAATGTTTTACTTGATCCACCAACGCGGTAAATTCCTCGAAGGCAATTTGTCCCCGGTTCCCGTCCAGTCGGAGATTTTTATAAAAATTTGCCTCCGCGTTTTGGTTCCCGACATCGCACATCTTGCACTTCAGGTTGCAAATACTATTGATGGAAAAATAGATGGTGAGCGGATAACCGCTGTATCCCCCCGGACTGAGAAAATACGGGGCGGCCCGACGCAGCAAACCCATAAATCCGACCTGACCTCCCACGCCGGGATGTTTCATGGCGGAATGCGCTTTTTTCAACATGTCAAAAAATATCATCCGGCTTTCCTCGTCGGCAATAGCACCGAGTGATGTTCTGTTGTCGTCGTGTGACCCGTAATGCACCGGCGTCGCGTGCAATTTTTTTCTGTCAGGGTGATCTCCGTTTGCACGGAAATGTTGTTGGCCCCATGCAAGAATGCGGAGAGATTCACCAGCCCCTCTCTCCAGAGCGGCAGTTGCGCCGGGGCAAAATATTTGGACGATGCCATGTGAACCGAAGTCGCGTTCGATGTCCACAGAAGTTTTTTGAACGCTCCGAGGTCTTCGAGTTGATCGTGCACACGAATGCCATTTGTATCAAAAAAAATCTGGCGCATGAATTTCGCAAATCGCTGTGGGTTGGGCGTAAACAACCGTCTCGAGACATAACGACGAAAGAGCTCTGCGAAAAAATTCACCCGCAGCAATGTCAGCGCCGCGAGTCGCAACAGGATCATGCGCACCGGCGACATGTTGTCTTGCAGTGATTCTTGAAACCAGGTCTGCACGCTCATGTCGCCGGCACCTTTGGTGATCACCACGTTTTTTTCTGGCAGATGGGCGGAGAGAATTTTCCCCGTGGCGGTCATCCCGCCGTAGTTGGTGTCGCTGCACACCAGTGCGTGCGATGTTTTATCAAACAATTTAAACACCCCACCTTTCCGCACATTCATCACAAAATAATACGAGGGCGTGGACCGAAAATAGAGACCGGTCTTCGGCAAATAATATTCCATCTGCTGTTCTTCCCACGGCAGCAGAGGAAGCGTCGATGCGTGGGCAGGTGCCGCAGCCAATGCTTCCATATCGTTCGTGGCAATGCGAATCAGGTTATCGAAATCTAAATACCCCAACGTGAGTGTGTTGCGTAATGTCAGCGCGGCGCGAATTTGCTGGGCACACGCCGCCGCCACGGGGAGATCACGGGACAAGATTTCAAAACTCGCAGGATAACAGACCATGGTGTTGCGGGCGCCATATTCTCCTCCGATACTGCCATCCGGATGGATGCAATATCGCAAAAAGCTGTCGAGACTGTGCGAGAGCATCGGGAGTAAATGCGTTTTGGAAAATTCGACGAATAATTTTGCCAGGTAGTAAACGGTTCGACTTTCATAGCCAGGATCGGCGCCATCATATTCTGCAAACCAGCCTTCGCTGGATTGCAATGACAGCGTCCGTTCGAGTAAACGATCGCCCAATGCGTAAAATCGCTGGTCATTAAAAAATCGCCCCATCGTGTGTGCCACGTAACTGTAACAGGCGAAGTGATTGGCGATGTTCCCGTGATTTTCCTCATGCGTCAGGACAAACTCACAGGCTGTCCTCATGCGTTCGCGCGCACACTCCAACACCGCTGGCGAAAAATTTTTGCCGAGTCGATCAACCACTCCAATGAATGCCTCGAAGACTTCGTATACATTCCCGGCCGCTTGTTCGTAGGGATAACACTGATCAAACGTGCCATCGCGATGCTGTATGGTGAAAATATAATTGATCCCCGCCAAGATCCATTCCAACAATGCAGGGTCGCGGTAGTAGGGATTGTCCGGACGATCGCAACTCCAGATGTGGGCTAACGGCAGCGCCGCCGCCTGCAATGTGGCATCCGAAAAATCGCGGTACTTCCATCCCCAATATTTTCGGTCGAAGGACCCATACGAGGGCGAGAGCGGATCGCGATCCTGCTGCGACAGCAACTGCGGCACCTGCTCCTTCACTAATGCAAAATAGATCGACGGGTCTGTCATTAGCCAAAATACCTCGTGAAATATCCGATGAGATTATAGAGCGGATCGGGTAGGCGGCGCACCATGCCGCGCAAAAATGGGTAGGCCCCCTGCGAACTGTCTCGCCATTCCGTCGGCGCATCGTGCGCATGGCGCGCGGCATAGTAAGAATACACCGGAGTTTGCGAGGCGCGCCATTTTTTCTTGAAGAAGAGCACGTGCGACTGGTGTTGCGAATCCGCACCGAAATCGAAAGACGTCATCCCCTGCGACAACGCCATCGTCAGGCAATTCCAGATCATGAAATCGTTCACTCGATACGGCCACGCGGATTGCCGCGAGCCCGCATACGCATAGATCATGGTGGTGTGATGTTGCAGTAATATCGCGGCGGCCACAATGGCTCCGCGATGCTTCACGACACATAATTGACCCGCGTGTTGGTGCCGCAGACTGTGCAATAGTTGCGCGTAGAACGCGCGCGGGAACGGCGGAATGCCAAGGCGATGCTGCGTGTCGTGCAACACATCAATTGCGCTGTCGTGATCCTGGTCGTCCGTACACTGCGAAAAAAATTCGAGTCCCGCGCGCTCACCTTGCCGAATCATGTTGCGCGTTTTATCGTTGATGGTGTTCCACAGCGCTGCCGCGTCGAACCCCGTGAGTGGAAGATAACTACGCACCCAATTGGGATGTGACGTCAGACCCAGTTCACGCATGATTTCAGCGGGCAGTGCCGTGACACTCTTGATCAATACACAACGACATTTTTTTTCATGCATCAATACTTTCGCCTGCTCGATGAGCGCACCCAGCGTTTGCAGATTGTGAAAGAGCGGATCGGCGCGATCGCGAAACGGAATGGAGACGAGAAACGGACCGCGCAAAGATTGCGCAGTAAACAGCGGAAGGCATCCGAGCACCTCAGTGCCAGAACGGGCGAACAGGTGACAGGCCTCGTATCCAAAGATCGTCTGAAATAATTCCTTCCAATACAGTCGATGATAGGGTGTCGAGTGGGGATGTCGCAGGACATAATTTTCCCACACCCCCTCCGTCGATTGGTTGAGTGTTTCAATCATAGGTGTTTTGCATGTTCCGCAACGGCCGCGTAGGCGTGATGCCAATTATAATGTCGGCTCGCTCCATGCGTGTGCCAATTCAGGTTGACCTGTCCGCCAAATTTTTTGGTTTCTGCGCTGAGCGTTCTCAATTTTTCCGCAACTGCTGCCTCGTCCAGCAGGAGATAATCAAAAAGCGTGCTGTCCATGGCGATCATGGGGATCACCCGGATCGTGTGGGCCTTTTGCGCGCTGTCGTCCCACGGGTGATACGGACTGGCGCACCAGGATCGAAATCCGCTCCAATTGTTGAAACCAAATCCGGTATCGATTGCGAACCCCGCCGCCTCTTGGACGTGCCACGTATCGCGAAAAGAAAACCGCAACCAATGCTGACGGATGTGACGACAGGGAACGCCCGAGATTTCTTCTAAACACTGCTTTTCCTCCCGCAGCGTTTCCACGCAACGATCACTATTGTAGCTCCCGTGCAAACCGACCTCAAAACCATCCGCATGCAATTGACGTATTTGCAGAGCAAGTGGTCGATTGCTCCCCACGTCGTACTCCGGATCAAAGAGCTTCGCCCGCAAACGCTTGCGCAACGTTGTGGTGCGGCCAGGTGTTTTGATAAAAAAGTGCAACAGGGAACGCCCAGGAACATTCGCGTCGATCCGTCGCCAATAATTCAGCTGATTAAAATCGTCGATTCCCCAATTCAGCCCGATATTTTTGAGAAACAAATGACGCGCCTGCAACCAGCGCCCCCTCGTGCTGCAGCGCAGCGCGTTCGCTACATTCATTGCGGTTTGCTTGGCGGCCTTCAGAGATGTCCGTGTGAGAGCATCCACGTCGTGAGAAAAAATAATGGCCGGAATTTTTCCGTCGCGTGGCGACGGCGCAACCTGCGCGTTCGGCAAGCGGGCTCGCAGTGCCGCCATCAGCAGCTCCAGGAGATAATTCACAATCGGCTGGTCATAACTCGCACTCCGCATCGATTTGGGCAGATAGCTATGCGAGGGACCACGCGTGGCTTCGCGTTGTCTTTCGGCCGCGCAGCTCAGGCGGAGAAAAATATTTTGCAACAGATCAAAGCGAAACACGCAACCTGCGGGACACTGCGCAACGCCATCGTCCAGCAGCAGATTTTTTTTTCCGTGGTAGATCAGCAGCTCGTGACCCTGCAGCACACTGCCCCGGGACAACGCCCCGTTGCAACGCACGGTTGATTCTTCGGCCAGATTTGCAATAACTATCTCCGGAATAAAAATTCCGGCACAACCTTCCGGCAATGTCGGCGCGTAGGCGATCCGAATGCCGTCAGAGGGAATGGTCTCTTGAAAACTGTACAGCGACCATTCATGACCCACCATGTCTTGGAGCACACAAAGGACATACGCCAGCCACGGCTTGCGTTCCGGCGCGGTCGTCACAACATAAATTTTCAATGGAATCCGTTCCCATCTTGAAACTGCTGGAACCACAACTCCAGATTGAGCAGCGCCCATATCTGGCGACCAAACGGCTGCTCGCTTGTCAAGCCTTGTTCAATGGCGTGCTGGTTGTAAATGCCCCGCTCGCGCGCCTTTTTTCCCAACAATGTTTCTCGCACAAAATCTTTGAGCGGCCCTTGCATCCAGGCGGTGAGCGGAACGGGAAATCCCTTCTTGTCTTTGCGATGCAGAATTTCTGAAGGCACCGTCGTGCGGATCGCCTCGCGAAAGAGATGCTTGGTCTGGCCCCCTTTGAATTTGATGACGGGCGGCACCGTAGCGATGAACTCCGCCACACGGTGATCTAACAGCGGAACGCGTGATTCCAGAGAGCAGGCCATGCTGACCCGATCTTCCACGTGCAACAACGCCGGCAAGAGCGTTTTGATATCGAAATGGGTCATCCGATTGATCAACGCCCCTTGCGGCAGATCATTGAACAGACGTTGGAATGATTCGAAGGGCGTCGTTCCGGATCGACTGCGTAAAAAATCTTCTTGGAACAACGCGGCGCTGCCCTCACCGCGATTGATTAATCGAAAGTAGCGTTGATCGGCTGGGCCAAAAAAATCGTGCGCAAAAAAATGCCGGAGCAACGGCACATATTCCCGCAGCGTGGGCAGATGGGGCAGTATGGACTCGAAGGTCACCACAAAGCGCGTGTCATCGGATGTTTGCGTTCCGTAAATGGCACCTTTCAAACATTCCTCGAGGTAGGCGATGAGATAGCGCGCGTAACCGCCATACAATTCGTCGCCGCCCTGCCCGCCCAACACCACCTTGACGTGCTGACTCGCCAGGCGTGAGACCATGTATTGGGGGAAGACGCCCGGCCCCGCCGCCGGTTCATCGAGATGATAAATCAACCGCGGGAGGTACTCGATAAAGTCCTGTGGGGTCGGTGCGACTTCGTAATATGCTGATCCCATCGACTGGGACGCCAGTTTCGCAAACGCCGACTCGTCAAAATCAGCGCCAGTGTCTCTGAATGCCCCGGTAAACGTCTTGATTGGCTTCCCCAGAATTTGCGAGGTGAGGCACGCAATCAACGTCGAATCCAGTCCTCCACTCAAATGACTCCCCAGCGGCACATCACTGCGCAATTGCAATTGTACAGAATGTTCGAGCAACGAGCGCAGTTCCTGCGCGCAATCATCCGCCGACCGGTTCTGCAAGGGCTCGAACTGCAGATCCCAATATTTCACTATTTTTGGTGACGCATTACGGTGCAGGTCCTGCAACAGAAAGTGCCCCGGCAATAGTTTGCGAATGTTGGCAAAAAAAGTCTCTTCACCTAACGAACACTGAAACGTCAGATAGTTGTGTATTTCGTCCAGGTTGGGGACATTGGGAACCCCAACGACTTGCAAGAGCGCCTTGATCTCCGAGGCAAAAACAAATTGGTGCGCATCCGAAAAAAAATAAAACGGTTTAATCCCGAAGCGGTCCCGCGCACAAAACAAGCGCTGCTGATTGTTGTCGAGGATGGCAAACGCAAACATGCCATTGAGATCTTTGAGGCAATCAACCCCTTTTTCTTCGTAGAGCTGTAAAATGACTTCCGTGTCTGAATTGGTGACAAAAGAACGCCCTCGCGCGATCAGTTCGCTGCGCAATTCGAGGTAATTGTAAATCTCTCCACCATACGTAATCCAGACGGAACCATCCCGATTGGACATCGGTTGGTGCCCACCCTCCAAATCAATGATGCTCAAACGGCGATGCCCCAACCCGCTGGATCCCTGCAGCGTATAGCCTTCGTCGTCCGGACCCCTGTGGATCATGACGTCAGCCATTTGCTTCAGCGTGGCGTGATCCACACTGCGGTGGTGATCAAAATAGGTGATGCCGCAGATGCCGCACATAATAGGGAGTAATTAGGAGGATGAAATTTGAGACAGGCGCTGGGCCTCACGTTTGAGAATTTTCCCGTGCCGCCCCCACGGATAAATATTTTTCAAGGCGAGCACCAGATAACCGAGGGTCGTGATGTTGGTGACCATCTTGCTACTGTTTTCTTTTTGATCGTACCGTAAGACAAACGGTATTTCCGTCATGCGGGCATGCAGCATGCGCAGTTTGATTATTTTTTCCACGGTGCAGGTAAAACCCAAACCTTTTAAATCAATAAAAAGATTTCCAAAAAGTGAGATGGCCTTTTGAATAATCGATGCGCGATAGGCGCGGAAACCACAGCTGTATTCCCACACGCCGTCGATCGGGAAGAGGAGCTTCATAAAAAGATTCGCACAGCGACTGATGAAACCGCGATACGAGGAAACGCCCCTCATACCGCCCCCGGGCTGAAAACGGGACGCAATCACCACATCGTACCCTTCCTGGATCTTGTCGATCATCGCGAGGATGTACGACGGTTCATGCGTATTATCACCGTCCATGCGCACAATAATATCTGCCGGCGCACTCATTTCCGCGGCTATCTCAAAACCGTCCCGAATGGTTTCCCCCAGTCCCCGATTAATCTTGTGGTTCATCACCGTCAGCGCCGTCTGTGGAGACCACGCGTGCAACAGGTCGAGGGTGCGATCTGAACTGCCGTCATTCACCGCAATGACATGAAATGGCAGATTGCGACCGTGGCACGTCTGGGAAATTTTTTCCAACAGCGCGGGCAGTCCTTGTTCTTCGTTATACAGTGGAAGCACAAAAAATATCATCACCGCAGGCCTCCCATTTCCAGAATTTTTTCCAGATGTCGGTGCGCCGCATTGGGCAATTCCGTGGCGGCCTGGCCTGCGCAGGGCCGCTGACTCCCGACAGATAACCGGCGGTACATCGCCACAATTTTTTCCGTGTCGGCACCGACCAAAAAACTCTGCCCATATTCCACCAACTCGACCCATTCCGTTTCTGTGCGCAGTATGATGCACGGCACACGCAACCAGCCGGCCTCTTTCTGCACGCCGCCGGAATCCGTGAAAATCAATCGGGCATTTTTTTCCAGCTGCATCATGTCAAAGTAGGAAACCGGCGCAATGATTCGGACATGGGATCCTCCCGGCAGATAACGCTGCGCAATCGCTTTTTGTGTGCGCGGATGCGCTACAAAAATAATCGGCATTGTGGCCGTGGCAATTTCCGCAAAGGCTGACAAAATGTTGTGCAGATGGGCGTCGCTGTCCGTATTTTCGGCACGATGGACCGTGGCCAACAGATAGCCTCCGGACGCAAGTTCCAAGGTTTGCAGGATGTGGGATTGGCGCGCGGCGGCCTCGGCGGTCCACTGAAAAATATCGTGCATGACGTCACCGACATAATGAACGCCTTCAGCCATGCCCTCTCGCTCCAAATTTTTTACGGCGGTTGGTGTGGGGCACAGCAGGAGTGAGGCCACGTGATCCGCAACAATTCGATTGATCTCTTCCGGCATGGCGCGTTGAAAACTTCGCAGACCGGCCTCGATATGAACGACGGGAATGTGCAGTTTGGCGGCCGCCAAGGCCCCGGCCAGTGTGGAATTGGTATCTCCGAAAACAATCACCGCCGCGGGTCGCTCCGCTAACAAAATTTCTTCAATGCCTTTGAGCATGGCACCGGTCTGGGCCCCGTGCGGTCCGGCACCAACCCCGAGATTGTAATTCGGCGTGGGAATTTTCAACTGCCGAAAAAACACCGCACTCATGTCGTCGTCATAGTGTTGACCCGTATGCACAAACATCTCGGTGACACGATGGGTCGATTGCGCAACCGACTCGTTGTGCTCTGCAATGGCGCGGGCCAGCGCGGCGGCCTTAATGAATTGCGGCCGCGCGCCGACGATGGTGACAATTTTCATACGTGATAGAAATCCTTGATGGCACAGACCACGGTTTGCATTTGGTCGTCGGTAAGTTCCGGATAAATTGGAATGGCCAGCGTTTCTTGGGCGGCGCGAGTAGCAGCAGGAAAATCGCTTCGCGCGTAGCCCAAATTTTGAAAACATTCTTGGGCGTGAAATGGCACCGGGTAATACACCTCGCTACTGATCCCTGCCTGTCGCAGGTGTTGACGCAATTCGTCGCGCCGCAATGTGCGCAAAACAAATTGATTGTAGATGTGGGGATGATGAACCCCATCGTTTTCATACACGGATTCGGGAAGACAGACTGCCGGTGCTGCCAGGCCCGCCTCACGAAAAAACTGCTGATATTTTTTGGCGTTCTCTCGCCGCCGTCGCGTCCATTCGTCAAGATGATCGAGTTTGACGTTCAAAACTGCCGCCTGAATAGTATCCAGGCGAAAATTCCCCCCAATATTTTTGTGAAAATATTTGGGCTTTGCGCCATGCACCCGAAGGATAGCAATTTTTTCTGCGAGGACGGCATCGTTGGTTACCACCATGCCACCATCGCCCATCGCCCCCAAATTTTTACTCGGAAAAAACGATAAACACCCCACATCGCCGATACTGCCCGCACGTCGTCCATCGCGATAGGCAGCACCAATCGCTTGCGCCGCATCTTCGATGATCTTGAGCCCGCGCGTGCGGGCCAGTTGCAGAATAGGCCCCATATCGGCGCACTGACCAAACAGGTGCACCGCAATGATGGCTTTGGTTCGTGGGGTAATGGCCGATTCAATTTTTTGTGGATCGATGTTGTAGGTCGCCGGATCAATATCGACGAAAACCGGGGTGGCGCCCACCCGCGAGACCACACCTGCGGTTGCAAAAAATGAATAATCCGGCACGATGACTTCGTCGCCCGGGCCAACTTCCAAGGCCATTAATGAGACCAACAGCGCGTCGGTTCCGGACGAGACCCCGATGCCGAACGTGCTCCCTGAGTAGGCGGCAATCCGTTCCTCGAGATTCTTCACGTCCGGCCCAAGAATAAAAACTTGGGTTTTCATCACCCGTTCTATCGCCGTCAGAATTTCCTGATGCAGCAGACTATGCTGCGCCTGCAGATCGAGTGATGGGATGTTCATGCCGTATCGTATTTCCTTCTTTATGGTAAAAATTTCCGCAGTGCGCGCACGACGCGGATTGGGCCGTAACGGTTAATTTGATGCCACACGCACAGATCCAGCCCCGCAGTTGCGCTGGATTGCCCATCACGAGGGCGTAATCGGGCACGTCTTTTGTGACCACGGCCCCAGCCCCAATGAAGGCATATTCGCCAATGGTGATGCCACAAATAATCGTGCAATTCGCCCCCAACGTCGCCCCTTTTTTCACCAGCGTCCGTTTGATTTCATGCATGCGCGGCACGGCGCTGCGCGGATTCAAAACGTTGGTGAACACCATCGACGGACCGCAAAAAACTTCGTCCTCCAGCGTCACGCCCTCATAAACGGACACATTATTCTGAATTTTGACATGCTCCCCAATGATCACCCGTGGTCCCACCACGACATTTTGACCAATGTTACAATTTTTGCCGATGCGCGATCCTTCCAGCAGGTGCGAGGCGTGCCAGATTTTCGTGCCCTCACCGATTTCTACCCCGGCATCAATCCACGCCGACTCGTGTGCGAAATAATGCGTCGGAATATTTTTCTTAATCGCTTGTACCTCACACCGCATTTCTAAGGCCTGTTGGCAGGATTGGAGCACCTCCAGCACCCGGAGCCCTTCTGGGCCGTCGGTCCGCGGTTGCTGACGCGTCGTCACACACTGCAGAAAATGCAGACATTCAGCCCGCAACGGTTCCAGAGCATCGTATGGAATCGGTTGCGCTTCCTCTTTTTGGACCACCGGGATCTGGTTCTTCCAATCAATGACGTGCGGATAGAGTAACAGTTTGTCTATTTTTTCTACATCGTTGAACACCACCATTTTTTTATCGCCCACCACTACCAATTTTTGTTCTTTGAACGGATGCAGCCAAGAAACGAAAATGTGCGCCTTCACTCCGCTGGGGAAAGAAAGCAGGCTGACCGTGGCATCGGCAATGTGTGGATGCAGGTAATTTCCGCCTTGGGCCTGAATGCGCTCGGGCATTTCATTTAACAACCCAAGAATGACCGAGATGTCGTGGGGGGCAAACGACCAGAGAATATTTTCTTCGCGACGAATTTTGCCCAAGTTTAATCGGTTTGAGTAGATATATTGAATGCGCCCGAGTTCTCCGCTCGCTACGAGCTCTTTCAATTTTAAGACCGCCGGATGATACCACAAGAGGTGCCCGACCATTAATATGCGCTGGCGTTCCTTTGCTAACGCGATCAACGCACGTCCTTCCTCTGTGGAAAGACACAACGGCTTCTCGACAAAAACATCTTTGTCGGCCAAGAGCGCCCTCCGAACAAAGCGGCCATGCAATTCGGCGGGCAGGGAAATGGCAACGGCGTGTATATTTTTATCCGCCAGCACTTCATCAAAGTCAGCAACTGTTCGACAGAGTGGATATTTTTTTTTCAACGCGTCCAGGGTGGAGGGATCGTTGTCACAGATCGCCTGCAGTGCGTGCAGCTCATAAAAATTGCGGACCAGATTCTGCCCCCAATATCCAGCGCCCAGCACCGCGACCCCCGAACGGGTTTTTTTATTCACCCAACACCTCGACGCGCAATTTCTTTCTGACAATTGATTCAGCTGCAGAAATATTTTTGAGCCCATCCCCCATGATGGCGGGAATTCTCCGGACCGTCTCCACAAAATCTTTCAACGCATGCGTCTCAATGGAGGCGGCCTGATCTGAACCATACATGGCACGATCCAAAGTAATATGGCGCTCGATCGATGTGGCGCCCAGCGCCACGGCAGTGGTGCAGACTTTGATGAGCGAACTTTCGTGACCAGAGTACCCCACCGCGCAGTCGTAACGCGATCGCAACATCGGAATGCAGCGCAAGTTGGCGTCTTCTTCACGCATCGGATAGGTGCTGTTGCAGTGCATGAGCTCAAATGGACAATTGGCCTTGCGGAAGAGATTCACGACCTCGTCGAGTTCTTCTAATGTCGCCATACCGGTCGAAATGAACGCCTTCTTTTTTTCGGAGGCAATCTCGCGCAACAGCGGCTTGTGACCCAACATCGGCGAGGCCACTTTGTTGAACGCGACATTGAGCTCGCGAATAAAAAATTGGGAATCGATGTCCCAAGCCGACGCAGTCCACGCCACACCGCGTTCTTTGCAATGACGATCGATCTCTTTGTATTGCGCGAGATTAAATTCGAGTCCCATTTTTTGTTCGCGCTGCGTGGTGCCCCACGGACTTTCGCGCAGACCATCGAGCATCTCTTTGGAGTAGACCTTGTCGATGGTGCGTTTTTGAAATTTCACCGCGTCGAATCCCGCCGCCGCCGCGGCATCGATGAGTTGTTTGGCAATGTCGAGACTGCCGTTATGATTAATGCCTACTTCAGCAATGAGATATAAACTCATCGAGTGTCTCCTTTGAAAACTCGTGAATACCCAAAAACCGCTCCACAAAAGCCCGCACAAAACCTTCGCCACCTTTTTGTTCCAACACGACATGCGCCGCGTCACGCACCAACGGATGCGCGTCGGCCGGTGCCACAGAAAAACCCGCGCGTCGCAGCAGCGGCAGATCGTTGAGATCGTTTCCCAGATACACCAACCCCGCAAATGCGTCGGAGTTCGAGGGGAACCGTCGCCCCAAATAGTCCCGCATGAATGTCAGCTTATCCCCCACACTCCGGTGACAGGTCAACTGCAGCTTGGTTGCGCGGGCGGACACTACCGGATTGAGTTCCTTTGATACAATAAAAAATTCGGCTTCCAATTTCCCGGCGCGTTGATAGGCGCGCACCATATCGAGGGCCAGTCCATCGGCGCGATCGCACCGCACGCTCTCGCGTCCGTCGGCATCGGTCCATACTTTGTTGTCGGTGAAGACCCCGTCGAAATCAAACGCCACGGTGTGAATCGCCGACAAGGCCGGAAATGGTTTAGGCAAAGCCGAGCTCCTGTTCGATCAACTCACAGAAAATATGCCCGATGAAAATATGCGCTTCCTGAATGCGCGCGGTCACATCGGAGGGCACCACCAACGCATGATCGACGCGCGTTTGCGCCGGACCACCACCTTTGCCCAACAGTCCCACCGTTTTCATCCCGATTTTTTTGGCAACATCGAAGGCGCGCAAGATGTTTTCACTATTGCCGGACGTGGAGATTCCAATCAACACATCGCCGGGCCGTCCCAGTGCTTCGACCTGACGCGAAAAAATATCGTGATAACTAAAATCGTTCGCGACACAGGTGAGCACCGACGTGTCGGTGGTGAGGGCGATCGATCGCAACGGTCGGCGATTTTTTTTGAACCGCCCCACCAATTCCGCCGCCAAATGCTGACTGTCCGCGGCACTCCCGCCATTGCCGCACCAAAAGAGCGTGCCTCCATGAGCAAGAGATTGGGCCAATAACTGGCCAATTTTTTTGATGGAATCGGCCAGAGTCTCTTGGACTAATTCTATGGTCCTCAGATGTTCCGCAAAGTATTGATGCATGTTGAACCCCGCCTCAAGCCTCAAGGATTACAGTGTCACATTCGCTGCCACTGAGAGCACAGGAGAAGTTCTGTTCATAAAACTCGCGTACGAACCTTGCGAAACAATTTTGCCGCGTTCCAATTGAACAATCATGTCGCAATTTTTCAGCGAGGTCAGACGATGGGCGATAATTAATATCGTCAGGTCGTGGTTGAGATTTTCAATGGCCTCCATAACCGCCTCTTCGGTATCGCCATCCAAGGCGCTGGTGGCTTCGTCGAAAACGAGTACCGTCGCTTGTTTATACAGCGCCCGCGCAATACCAATACGTTGCCGCTGCCCACCACTGAGTCTAATACCGCGCTCACCAACGAATGCGCTGTACCCCTCGGGGCGACTTTCAATGAATTGTGCGATTTGTGCCTGCTCCGCAGCTTGCCGAACCCGTTCCAAATCCACCTGCTCGCGTGGAAGGCCAAAGGCAATGTTCTGGGCGATGGTACTGTCGGCCAAATATATGCTTTGGGGGACATGGGCAATCGTCCGCTGCCAGGCGCGGCGAGGTTGGCCGTTAATGAATTGGCCGTCGACCATGACCCTCCCCGAGGTCGGTTCGAGTAAGGCCATCAGCAAGTCGAGTGCCGTGCTTTTACCACTGCCCGTGCTCCCCACAAAACCGACGCGCGCCCCTTTGGGAATAGTCAGGGTGACACCGTCCAACACCCACGGCCCCTTGCTGCCATAGCGGAAGCGAATATCGTCGAAGAGAATAGCATGTTGAAACAAGAGCGGTCGAGGCACTGCCAGTTGCGCATCTTCAGAGAGCGGCTGTTCCAGAAAACCCAACACGTCAATCAGTGAGGCCTGACTCCCTGACAAAATCGACCAATTGGCGTACAGCTGCTGTAGCAATGGCAACAGTCGCTGTGCCCCCAAAGCCAGCGCGCCCAGGATGGGCAGTGCTGCCCCCACGCCACCCACCTGTTGGCTCAAAATAAATGCCAAGAGCGCAATGAGCACCATGCCCAGCGCCTCGATGATGTAGCGCGGCGCCTGACTGATATAGATGTTTTCACCGTTGGCACGTTGAAGTTTCTGGACGGCCTTGTTGTAAACCGCGCAATACACATCCTGGGTACCGTCCAAGAGCACATCACGAATGGCTCCAAGACCCTCTTGTAGGGCTTTGACTGACTGCGTCTGTTCCTGCGCAACGCAGCGACTATTCCGTATTAATCGGTAGCGAGTTTTCCAGACAATAATTCCGTAACTGACCCCAAAGCTGAGCGCCGAAGCGGCCGCCACCTGAGGATTAATTGCGACTAACGTCGAAAGAATAGCCACCAACAACACCGCGGAAGTGACCACTGTCACCAACGCAATCAGCACGTTGGTAACCGTCGCTATTTTTTGCGTCATTCCACTGATCATTTCCCCACTACTACGGGCCACATGCACTCGATAGGGCTGATACAAAGTTTTGCGATACACCTCGATGCTGAGATCCGCTCCGGTCGCATTGGCCAGTCGAATACTGAACCAGAGCAACAAAATACGCAACCCTCCTGCAACCAGCGCCGCCGCTGCAAACGCCACGGCCAGTGGCAAAATCAGATCTGTCGCCGCCCCAATTCCCAATGCGTGATTAATACCCGCCATCCGCGGAGAGCTGAATATTTTTTCCGGTTGGGTGAGAATGCCAATGAACGGCAATACAGCGCCAAGACTAACGAACTCCGCAATTGAACTCGCCAATGCCAAGCCGAGCATCACGGCAAATTGATAGCGGCGGCGGCGGCTGATGTGCCTAAAAAAACGTACAATGATCGCCGTCAAATTTGATGTTGTTCGCATGCGCAAGTCACTCACGAAGTGAGGTTATGGGTACGGGGCAGATAAAAAATGAAAAATCAACGGACTGTTTCAGATCACACAATCAAATTCAAACAAGCTACCGCCACTTGATTAGTTGACATCAACATGAAAATCAGCCACTTAAATTAAAAACAAACAAAACATATTCACAGGACCATCGTCGTATCAAACCGCAAGTATCACTGTCAAGACTCATCGGCGCTCGCAGAGCAAACCACCCTCTTAACGGGATTTGACGTACAACACCGACGAGAGCGTCGCAAATCCGAACGACACCAAACCCGTAATCAAACTAATCCAGGTTTCCGGTGCGAGACGACGCGGCGGCACATAGATGGTGTCGCCGGGATCCACGCGAACGTTTTGCATGTTCGAGTACTTCACATGCTCAACACTGCCATCGGATCTAATAAGTTGTAACCGGTTATGTTTGGCGAGCAACGTCAGACCACCAGAAAGTGTCAAATACTGACTCACACTGCCATACGGTGTAAAAGGGTGTGGCCCCGGAGTATTCACACCACCTAAAACAAAGACCCGATTTTCCGCAGAGGGATAAAAAGTGTGGTCACCGGGCAATTCGCCGATATTATAATCGAATTTGTGCCGACCTGAAAAAACATTGGGCACAAAAATCACGTCGCCATTTTGTATATCCGTGCGCGCCATTTCTTCCGGATCAGTGGAGATTTTCAACACATTTTTTTGACCATCGACAAAGCGTATAATTCGCAGCGACACTCCGTGCTGAACGCCCACCGTGAGACCACCTGCCAACGCCACGGCATCTGCCACGGTGCGCTCATTTTTGAGTTCATACATTTGCGGTCGATGCACCGAACCCACCATCTGTATGACGTTCTTTCGCAAGGGAACGTAGACCACATCGTTGTCCATGAGGTACGGGTTCTGACTTAAATTTCCTTTCATCTGAAAAATGAACAAATCATACGTGCGTGTCGTTGCACCGCGTCGCACCTGCACGTTGCGCATCGAGCCAGATTCTCGCACCCCTCCGGCGGACTGCAGTGCGGATTGCAACCGCGTGGACGCCGGAATGGAGTACGTACCAGAGCTGGCCACCTCACCGACGACATGAATTTGGTAGCTGAGTCCAAAATCGTTTTTCACCTCTGACACCCGCGATCCGAAAGGCAACTCTCCCGGAGCCGCGTTCGCGCCAAGTGGCGCATCTTGACGCGGCGCGTCCCCCTGATAATCGCGCTGAACCGTCTTGATGGGGGCAAACCCCTGTTGCGCAAATACCGGAGGCGTGAAGAGAAACGCGATACAGTACGTGAGGATGATTTTCGAAAACCAATGTCTTCGCAATCTGCTGTGCGTTGTATCTGCGGTTCCTGCTGTCATGTTGGTATCCATTTCGACTGAAAAAGTCAGCACGAGCTACATGATGCACTGTGGAGCGTCAAGAATTGTCGCACGACCTCCGTGACATAATCGATGTCATCGAGGCCAAGTCCACAATGTAATGGCAGGGTTAGCAACTCCGAATAGAGTTGCTCGGCGCGGGGCAATGTCCCGCGTTTTCCACCAAATAACGACAACCAGTGATTCGGATAATAGTGAATGCCCGTCTCGATGCGGTATTGTTGCAAGGCGTCTTTCAACGCATCGCGGCGCCCGCCCAAAACGCGGATCGGATAGATGTGGGGGACGATGTTGGGGTCGGCCAGCGGGAATAGTTGCACACCTTTGACCTCGCGCAACGCACGATCGTACCGAGCCGTCAGCACTTGCCGATGTGCGAACATTTCGGGCGCTTTTGCAAGTTGTGTCAAGCCGATCGCCGCATACAGGTTGCCCATGTGATATCGATACCCGGGCGCCTTCACGTCGAATTCCCAACTGCGCTGACTGCCGTAGCGTTTTTCGGTATCCTTTTCGACCCCCAACAACCGCGCATCTTGCGCGCGTTGAATGACCTGCGCGTCATCCGTGATAATCGCGCCCCCTTCACCACACGTAATATTTTTAATCCCGTCAAAACTGAAACAGGTGATGTCGCCTTGCGCGCCAATCATCCGACCATCGCAGCGCGAACCCAGCGCATGCGCCGCGTCTTCGATCACGCGCACGCCATGTGTTTTGGCGAATGACTGCAACGCGTGCATGTGCATGGGACGACCGGCGTAATGTACTGGCATGACAGCGCGGGTGCGCGGCGTCACGCGACGTGACGCATCGGCCAAATCCAAACAACCGGAATCGGGATCGACATCGCAGGATACGGGCACGCAGCGCGCCGCGCGAATCGCTTGGTACGACGCAACAAACGTAATGGTTGGGACGAGCACCTCGGAACCGGGAGGACAACACGACTCGACGGCGAGATGCAACGCCGACGTTCCCGTATTCACGGCAACCACAGTACGCGTGGTCGCAAGAAACGATTGCAATTTTTCTTCGAATTCACGAACCAGAGATCCCATACCGAGATACGCGGTGTGCAACATGACCTGCGTGACGGCATCGACTTCGCGCTGATCCAACAACGCACGCGACAATTTGATCAGCGTGTCACGTGGAATAATTGTCATGCCGTTCTCCCATGATAGTCGCGAAACCACGCGACAAATTGTGTGATACCCTGTTGCAGCGCGGTCAGCGGGACAAACCCCACCGCCGCGCCAATCGAATCAACATCGGCGTAGGTTGCGGCGACATCGCCCGCTTGCATTGGGACCAGTTCGATGATGGCGCGCCGACCGATCTCCTGCTCCAACATGGCGACCATGTCGAGCAGACGCACGGGTTGATGATTGCCGATGTTGAACACGCGATACGGTGCCGCACTCGTGGCGGGATCGGGCGATTGGCTACTCCACTGCGGATTCGCAGCGGCCGGCGCCGCACCGACGCGCACAATGCCTTCGACAATATCGTCGATGAACGTAAAATCGCGTTCCATCTGACCGCGATTAAATAATTGAATCGGCTGACCGGACAAAATCGCCTTGGCAAAAAGAAACAACGCCATGTCGGGGCGACCCCACGGACCGTAGACCGTGAAAAAACGCAACCCGGTGCAGGGCAACCCAAACAGATGCGCGTAGGCGTGCGCCATCATCTCGTTGGATTTTTTGGTGGCGGCGTACAAACTGATTGGATGATCCACGCCATCGTGTTCGGAAAAAGGCAGCTTGGTGTTGGCGCCATACACAGAACTCGACGAGGCGTAGACCAAGTGTGCAACCTGTGCATGCCGGCAACATTCCAGGATGTTGGCGAATCCCACGAGATTGCTCGCCACGTAGACTTCCGGATGTTGCAACGAGTAGCGCACACCCGCCTGCGCCGCCAGATGATAGACTGTGGAAAATTGCTGCGCGGCAAAGAGAGCGCGCACAGTTTTCGCATCGGCGATGTCGATGCGTTGAAACGAAAAATTTGGCGTGGCGGTGAGTAGCGCCAACCGCGTCTCTTTCAGGCGGACATCGTAGTAGTCGTTGAGATTGTCGAGACCGACCACACGCCGACCGTCGCGCAGCAAACGCGTCGCCAGATGAAACCCGATAAACCCGGCCGCGCCCGTCACGAGGACCGGTTGATCATTCAACGAATCATGCATGGCGAAGCGGTGTCCTTACAATTTGACAATTTTTTGCTGCGAATCGCGCAGACCCTTGGTGGCATTGCGCGTATCCACCACCAGTTGCGCCGTGGCGACAATGCCCGCAATATCAAAAATTGAATGATGCGTTAAGATAGCCACGCAATCATACGACGCCAACGTCTTGTGCAATGGCACCGAGGCAAACGACTCCCCTTCGATGCTGATCGTGGGCACATACGGATCGTGATATTCGACCTGCGCGCCGCGGCTGCGCAACAGATGCATGACATCGAGCGCGGGCGATTCGCGATAATCGTCGATATCCTGCTTGTAGGCCACGCCCAGCACCAAAATACGCGAACCCTTCACGGCGCGTTCACGATCATTCAAGGCCTGCGCAATGCGATCGACCACCAACCGCGGCATGGACGAATTGACTTCATCGGCGAGCTGAATAAATCGCGCGTTGTAATTCATGAACTTTAATTTCCAGAGCAGATAATGCGGATCGATGGGAATGCAATGCCCGCCGAGGCCGGGGCCGGGATAGAACGGCATGAAGCCAAACGGCTTGGACGCCGCGGCATCGATGACTTCCCACGTGTCGATGTCGAGATGATTGCACATAATCGCAATTTCGTTGGCGAGACCGATGTTAATCGCGCGAAAGGTATTCTCGAGCAGCTTCACCATTTCGGCGGCGCGCGTGGAACTGACGGGAATCACCCGATCAATAAATGTTTGGTACAACGCGCACGCGAGTTCGGTACAATTTTGCGTCATGCCACCAATAATTTTTGGCGTATTTTTCAGCTGATATTGTGCGTTGCCCGGATCGATGCGCTCCGGCGAAAACGCGAGAAAGAAATCCTCGCCCACGGTGAGCCCTGATTTGCTGAGCATGGGGAACACGACTTCGTTGGTCGTGCCCGGATACGTAGTGGATTCCAACACAATGAGTTGACCGCGATGCAGATGACGCTGCACATGTTCGACGGCGGCGATAATGTACGAGACGTCCGGGTCTTTCCCTTTCCCCAGTGGCGTCGGCACGCAAATCGAGACGGCGTCGACGCTGTTCAACACCGAAAAATCGGTGCTGGCCACCAATCGACCCGATGTGACCAAGTCGCGCAAATCGGCGTCGTTCACGTCTTTAATGTAGTTTTCACCCGCATTCAGTTGCGCCACGCGCGCCGCGTCGAGGTCGAGTCCGGTCACGCGAAAACCGGATTTGCCCATTTCCACCGCCAGCGGCAATCCCACGTATCCGAGTCCGATGACCGCGACATGCGCGCTGCGATTCGCAATTTTTTTGGCAAAGGTATTCACGCTCACGCCGCCTTTTCTAATTGGCGATAATCGACGGTCGCCTGAATTTTGCGCGCGAGCCAGCGAAACAACACGCGCACGCGGCCATCTTCGGTGGTATGTTTTTCGACGATGCCCGACAAGTCGCGCAGCATGCCGCTTTTCACCCGCACGACATCGCCCGCGCGATACAGGAGTTGTTGTTCGATCAGTCCATGTTGCATGCTCGCCTGCAAAATATCGATGAAGTCGCTGCGCACGGGAATCGGGCCTTGCTGATCACCCAAGATGCGTCGCACGCCGCGCGTGTAGCGAATGAGATGATGATGCTGGGCATCGCGCAGATCGCAGCGAATGAAACAATACATGGGAAACAGCGGGACGATACAACCGCTGCCGCGCTTCATGGTGGGGCAAAAACCTTCGTAACCCGCCCCGGCCAACAAACGCACCACCGCCGCCTCTTTTTTCGGATGCGTCTGGAGCACGTACCACCCAGGCTTCGCGAGCATTGGCGCTGGTTTGCTGTCGGTTGACCCTGGCATACACTCGACCTCGTTGTGCGCTTGCGTAAGGGAACGGCTGAATAAAATCTTATCCGAAATAGGTCAATAAGAAAAAGTCGTGCGGACCCTGTACCCTTGACCCTGAACCCTGAACCCTTTAAAGAGCGCGCATGAAAATTTATCGCCTCTGGAAATGTGCGATCGGGTGCGTGGGTTTGATGATGGCGGCCATGCCGTGGGGTTTCGCGGCGCCGTCGGTGGCGACAAGTGGCGTGGGTTGGCAGCAACTGGCCGTCGCGGCGGCGGGACATGCGGCGATTTTGGTGGAAGAGGGATCGGGGCGTGTGTTGCTCGCGTCGCATGCGGACGAGGCCATGATTCCCGCGTCGATTTTAAAAGTCGCCACCAGTTCGTGCGCGCTCGACACCCTGCCCGCGAATTTTCGATTTCCGACGGCGTTCTATTACAGTCACAAAGGGAGTTTGTATGTGAAGGGCTACGGCGATCCGGCGTTTGTCTCGGAGGAAATGCCGCGCATCGTGCAAGCGCTCGCGAGTCGCGGAATTCGCCAGATTCACAAAATCATTTTGGACGACACCTTTTTTGCGCCGGGCATTCAAATCGACGGGCAGTCGAAATCGCTGAATCCGTACGACGCCATGAACGGCGCACTGATCGCGAATTTTAATACGATCATGGTCCGCAAATTACCCAACGGCACCGTCGTGTCCGCCGAGCCGCAAACGCCCATGACGGCGCTCACCACCGAACTCGCTCGCGCGCTGCCGCGGGGGGCCGGCCGCATTAATCTGTCGCGCATGCCGGAGCAATCGGTGTTGTACGTGGGGCATTTGTTGCGCGCGTTTTTGCAACAAGGCGGCATTCCAGTGCTTGCGGAAATCAAACGCGGCAAAGTCCCGCATCAGTTGCAGCCAACGTACATCCACTATTCATCGAAACTCCTCGCCGACGATTTGCAAAACCTGCTCGAGTTTTCGAATAATTTTATGATCAATCAAATTTTTCTCGCGATGGGCGCGGAAAAATTCGGCGCTCCGGCCACGGTCGAGAAAGGCGTGCGCGTGGTCACGGAGTGCATGCACCGTTTGGGTTGGAAAAATTTTGCGATTCGCGAAGGCTCGGGACTGTCGCGCGACAATCGCGTCACGGCCATCGACATGATGCGCTTGTTGCGCAGTTTCGAAGGCCGCCAAAATTTATTGCCGATAAAAGAAGGTCTGCGCGCGAAAACCGGCACGCTGCAAGGGGTGTCGTCGCTCATCGGATATTTTCAATCACCCAGCAATCACCACTATCGTTTCGTGATTATCATTAATGATCCGCACACGACGTACGAACACAAATTCAAAGTGGCGAAAATTATTACGGCGGGACTGCAATAGACTAGGAAATAGGAGATAGGCGTTAGGAGGCAGAGACTATGTAAGGAAGCACATTGCTGGATCTCTATCTCCTATCTCCTAACGCCTATCTCCTATCCCCCAAGCACATTCAAATTCGCGTACGCCACCATGAGGGTTTTGATTCCGGCGCGATCGAATTGGATGATGACTTTGGTTTTCTCACCGCTGCCTTCGGTTTTGCGAATGATGCCCGGACCAAACATCGGATGCGCCACGCGCGCACCCACCCGCAACGCATCGCTGCTGCGTTCATCGTCGGGGCGTTGGTCGTATTGGTCGTCAGTCGTCAGTCGTCGGTCGTCAGCAAATGCTCCACTCGTGTTGGCCCTACTGACGACTAACGACCGACGACCGACGACTGGCTGTACCGGCGACTGGCGACTGGCCCCTGGCGACGACGCGTGCGCCAAGCGCGCGTCATTTTGCCACGCAATACATTCCGGCGGGATTTCGTCGAGGAAGCGCGAGGAAATATTGTACGACTCGCGACCGTGGAGACGACGACGTTCGGCGTAACAAATATTGAGTTCCTCGCGCGCCCGCGTCATGCCAACGTAACAGAGCCGACGCTCTTCCTCGAGTTGCAACGGATCATCGAAGGATCGACTATGCGGGAATAATCCCTCTTCCATGCCAACCAAAAAGACGATCGGAAATTCGAGCCCCTTCGCCAAGTGCAATGTCATCAGACGCACCGCGCCGCCCTCTTCGTGCAACGCATCGATGTCGCTGACGAGCGCCACCTGATCGAGAAATTGTTGCAGCGGAGTGCCCTCGACCGTTGGATCATGAATCGTCTCGATCATCGCGCGACCGAGTTCTTCCACGTTCGCAATGCGATCGGCACTGTCGTCATCGCCACTGGTTTTCAGCGCTTCAATGTAGCCGGTTTCTTTCAGCACCATCTCCCACAATTCGGCCAAAGACTGTGTGCCAGCAGCGGTTTGCAATCGGTTCATGATTTCACAAAATTCGCGCAAGCGACCGCGCGCGGCGGGCGTGATGTCGCTGCATTCGTGCAATTGTTGGAGCTGCTCGTAGACGCTGCGACCCTGCGTCACGGCACGCTCGACCACACGCTCAACCGTGGTGGCGCCGAGTCCGCGGGCGGGAACATTAATGACGCGCGTGAGTCCGACGCTGTCGTGCGGATTCACGGCGAGCCGCAAATAGGCGAGCAGATCCTTCACTTCTTTGCGTTCGTAAAATCGCATGCCGCCGAAAATCGTGTAGGGCATGCCCGCACGACGTAGCGCCTCTTCGAAGACGCGCGATTGCGCATTGATGCGATAAAAAATCGCGACGGCGTCGTAGCGCGTGCCGTTTTGGCGCGCCTGATAAATTTTGCGCGCCACCCAACCCGCTTCGTCCATGTCGGTGGGATGCGCACGGCCCGTAATCAGCGCGCCCGACGGATTGTCGGTCCAGAGTTCTTTCGGTTTGCGTTGCGTGTTGTGACCAATCACCGCGTTCGACGCCTGCAAAATATTTTTCGTCGAGCGATAATTTTGTTCGAGACGAATCACGGTCGCGCGCGGGTAATCGCTTTCAAACGACAAAATATTCTGGATGTCGGCGCCGCGCCAACCGTAAATCGATTGATCGGGATCACCCACGACACAAATATTATCGTGCGCCGTGGTGAGCAATCGCACTAACTGATACTGCGCCGCGTTGGTATCCTGATATTCGTCGATGAGAATATTCCGAAAGCGCCGCTGATAGCGCGCCAGAATTTCCGGATGATCGCGGAAGAGTTGCACCGGTTTCGCAATCAGGTCGGCAAAATCGACGGCGCGCGCGCGCGCCAACTCTTCTTGATACGCCGCATACAATTCTGCGGTGCGCTCGCCATATTTTCCGTCGCTCAATTCCGCCACCGCCGCCGGCGTGAGCAGATGATCTTTGGCGCGACTGATCTGCGTGAGGAGCGTGCGAATCGGATAGCGTTTGTCGTCGAGATTGCGCGCCTTATAAATCGCCTTCAGAATTTTTTGTTGGTCGTCGTCGTCGTAAATCACGAAGTCGCGCGGCAAACCCGCGGCATCTGCCTCTTGGCGGAGCAGGCGCAATCCGGCGGAATGAAACGTGGTGATCCACATGCCGTGTACATTGCCAATGAGTTTTTCCACACGCTCGCGCATTTCGCGCGCGGCCTTGTTGGTGAACGTGACGGCGAGAATTGCGTGCGGTGCGACGCCGCGTTCCTGAATGAGTGTCGCGATGCGCTGCGTGAGCACGCGCGTTTTGCCACTGCCGGCGCCCGCCAAAATCAACAGCGGACCGTCGCGGTGATCGATCGCCAGTTGTTGTTGTGGATTTAAGCTCATTCGACGGTGACACTCTTGGCCAAATTTCTCGGCTGATCGACGTCGGTGCCTTTGCCGTCGGCGACGTAGTAGGCGAGCAGTTGCAGCGGAAGAATGGTGGCGAGTGGTTGCAAGAGCGGCGGCAAGTCGGGAATCCAGATGACCGTGTCGGTGAGCGACAAAATTTCTGTGTCGCCGCGGGTGGCGACCGCAATGAGTCGTGCGCCGCGCGCCTTCACCTCTTGCAAGTTGTTCATCATCTTTTCATAGACGGGACCGCGCGGGACAATACCAACCACGGGCAACGTGTCGTCGATGAGCGCGATCGGACCATGTTTCATTTCGCCCGCGGCGTAGCCCTCGGCGTGCGCGTACGAAATTTCTTTGAGCTTCAGCGCGCCTTCCAACGCGATCGGATAATTCGACCCGCGCCCCAAATAGAGCCAATCGGTGGCGGTCAGATAATCCTCGGCAATTTTTTGAATCGCGCCCGCCTGTTGCAAAATTTCATGCAGATGTTGCGGCACACTCAAAAGTCCGGCGATTTCCGTGCGCATTTTTTCCCGCGTGATCGCGTTGCGCTCTTGCGCCAAATACAACGCGACCAAATAGAGCGCGGCCATTTGCGTGGTGAACGCCTTGGTAGACGCCACACCAATTTCGAGTCCGGCGTGCGTATAGAGTGCGGCATCGGCGACGCGCGCGATCACGGAATCGACGACATTCACAATGGCGAGAATGTGCGCGCCCCGGCGCCGCGCCTCGACGACCGCGGCCTTGGTGTCGGCGGTTTCGCCGGATTGCGACACGGCGATGAGCAAATCACCCGGACCGATGAGCGGATCACGATACCGAAACTCGCTGGCCAAATCGACTTCGACCGGGACGCGCGCCACACCCTCGATGAAAAATTTTCCGACCAGGCACGCATGATACGACGTGCCGCACGCCACCAAAAAAACGCGCTGAATTTTTTTGGCGGGCAGTGCAATCCCGTCGAGCGTGACGGCGTCTTCGGCAGGCAACACGCGGCCCCGCAACGTATCGGCGATCGCGCGCGGTTGTTCGTGAATTTCTTTTTGCATGAAATGCTTGAAACCTTCTTTTTCCGCCATCATGACCGACCAGGTAATGTGGCGCGCCGCGCGTGTGACATTTTTTCCGTGCGCGTCGTGCAGTGTCACGCCATCGGCGCGAATCTCAGCGACGTCGCCCTCTTCCAAAAAAATCATGCGCCGCGTGTGATGCAAAATCGCTGGAATGTCGGAGGCGACAAATTGTTCCGCTTCGCCCAATCCAATAATCAGCGGTGCATCTTTTTTGGCGCAATAGAATCGATCGGTGAGTCCGCGCACGACACAACACAGCGCGTAGACACCTTCGACCTGGTGCAACGCCTGCTCGACCGCCGCAAACGGCGCGGCACCGCGGGTCAGCGCGTCGTCGATTAAATGCGCCAGAATTTCCGAATCGGTTTCACTCTGAAATTGATGACCACTCTTCTGCAACGCGGTTCGCAACGCGCGATGATTTTCGATGATGCCGTTGTGCACCACCGTGACGCGACCATATTGATGCGGATGCGCGTTTTCGTCCGACGGTCGTCCGTGCGTGGCCCAACGCGTGTGACCAATCCCCAACGTACCCGTGAGCGGTGCTGCAACCGCGCGTTCCAGTAAGCGCGCCAGTTTCCCTTCGCAGCGCAATACGTGCGTGGCATCGCCATGATTCACCGCAATGCCCGCCGAATCGTACCCGCGATATTCCAATCGCGCGAGTCCCTGCAGCAAAATATCCTGCGCTGATTGTGATCCGATATATCCGACAATGCCGCACATAATTTTATTTCCTCTTCCATCCCCTTTTATTCACCTGCCGCGAACGCGCGATCGCGAGCGTGTGCGGTGGGATATTTTCTGTCACCACCGAGCCCGCAGCAATCGTGGATTTGCGGCCGACAGTCACTGGTGCGACGAATGCGACATCGCTACCGACAAAGACATCGTCGCCGATGGTGGTGCGCTGTTTTTTCGCACCATCGTAGTTGCACGTAATCGTACCGCACCCAATGTTCGTGCGCGCGCCCACCGTCGCGTCGCCCAGATAGGTCAGGTGATTTGCCTTCGCACCGGTTTTCATCTGCGTTTTTTTCAGTTCCACAAAATTGCCGACATGCACGGACTCCGCCAACACCGTCTCGGGACGCAGTCGCGCGAACGGACCAACGATGCAGTGCGCACCGACGCGCGCGTGCTCGATGATGGAATACGGTCGCACATGGATGTGTGTCGCCAATAGCGCGTCGGAAATTATCGCACCTTGTTCAATGTGACACTGCGCACCAATGGTGGTGGCGCCATGCAAACTCACGTGCGGACCAATAATGCAATCCTCGCCAATGCGCACATCGGTGCCAATAGTGACCGATTCCGGATCACGAAACGTCACGCCGTGGTCCATCCAGTAATCGACCAGACGCCGTCGCAAACAGATTTCCGCGCGCGCCAGTTCGCCACGCGAATTCACGCCCAAAAATTCTTCCGGATCGGATGCGCGCACGACATGCAGGCCGTCGCCTTCCGCGGCCGCGAGCGCGGCAATGTCGGTTAAATAAAATTCGCCCTGCGCGTTGCCCTGACCAATACGTGCGAGCGCATCGAACAACCAGCGCGCCCGACAACAAAAAACACCGGTGTTCACTTCGCGAATCGCGCGGGTCTCACCGTCGGCGTCGCGTTCTTCCACAATCGCGCGCACCGTTTCGTCGCTACTTCGCACGATGCGGCCATAACCGCGCGGATCGGGTTGTTCCACCGATAACACCGCGCCCGGCCCACCCGCTTTGATGGTCGCGCGCACAAAATGGCGCAACGTGTCGCTGCACATGAGCGGGACATCGCCCGCCAGAATCAAAACGTGTCCTGGAAATTTTTTGAGAATTTTTTGCGCGGCTTGCACGGCGTGCGCGGTGCCGAGCGGTTTGTCCTGGCGCGCGAATTCCAAACGCAAGCGCGAACCGGCGAGTGATTGTTGAATCGCCGCATCGCAGGAAGGATTCACCACGATCACGCAGCGCTGCGGTTTGAGTTGCACGGCGTGCTGCACCGCATGCGCAATGAGACTGCGCCCACCGAGCGTGTGCAGAATTTTCGGCACCGCCGACCGAAATCGCGTCCCGCGCCCCGCCGCTAAAATCACCACCGCCAGTTGCATAATCCCCCCGAGAATGGGCGCTGGCTATACGTGAGGAATGGGAACGAAGCAAATACTTTACGCCTTCCCCTTCGACGGTCGCGCGTAGATTTTTTTGGGGGCGGCGGGATGCGGGCCGAAATTTTTGGGTGGGCCGAAGGGTTTGCGATGATCATCGCGACGCGGGGCGCTGCGGTGTTCTCGGTGTTCGCGGCGCGCGGCGCGGTGGGGTTCGTCGCCGACCAGCGCGTGATGCGTCGTGCGTTCCGCCGGTTCAAACACCTCCGGGGATTGCATGAGCAAAAATCGCGCGGCGATTTCTTCAGGCGACATGTGTGCGAGTACGCGTTTCCATTCCGCGCCCATCATGTCGATGGCGCGCGTAAAAGTTTTCTGTGCGGCAAATTGCGTCAGCACCTGTCCCAATTTTTTTTCGCCGATTTCCTGGTGCGTCGGAATTTTTCCGGCGCGGATTTTACTGTTGGTCATTTTTTCGATACGCGGAATCAGGTTGTAGGTATTTTGCGTGACGAGACTCATCGCGAATCCCGATTTGCCGCTGCGCGCGGTGCGCCCAATCCGATGGACGTAACTGTCGAGTTCGCGCGGGATGGAATAATTGATGACGTGCGTGACATCTTTCACGTCGAGGCCACGCGATGCAACGTCGGTGCAAATCAACAGACGCACGCGCCGATCGCGAAACGATTGCATCGTGCGTTCGCGCGATTTCTGATCCTTGTCGCCGTGCAGACAATCAACCTTGTAATTGCGATTGGTCAGATACGTCGTGAGGTCGACGACGAGCGCCTTGGTCTGACAAAACACGAGCCCATAAAAATCCTCGGCGGCGTCGATGAGTTTGCATAACGCCTCCGGTTTATTCGGTTCGCGCGTCATGTAATAAATTTGCTCGACCGTATTCGAGAGCACCTCGTTTTTATTAATCTGCACCTGCTGCGGCTGATGCAAATAGGTGTCGGCGACTTTGCGCACCTCGCGACTCATCGTGGCCGAGAACAACCAGATTTTGCACGTCTTGCGCGGCGAGGCTTTCAGAATGGCCTCGAGATCATCTTTGAATCCCATCGAAATCATTTCGTCGGCTTCGTCGAGAATCAGCGTGTGCAGATGATTCAAGACCAGCGTACCGCGTTCGAGATGATCGATGAGGCGACCCGGCGTTCCGACCACGACATTCAGACCGTCTTTCAATCCGCGAATCTGATCGCCATACCCGGCGCCGCCGTACACGGGCAGCGAACGCACGCCCAAATGTTTGCCGAGAATGTTGATCTGACCCGACACCTGAATCGCCAATTCGCGCGTGGGGCACAACACCAAACCTTGCAGCGTGCGTTTGGTGACGTCGATGCGTTCCAACAGCGGAAGCCCGAACGCCGCGGTTTTCCCGGTGCCCGTGGCCGCCAGTCCGATAAAATCGGTGGGCTTCCCCAATAAAATCGGCAACGCCTGCGCCTGAATCGGACTCGGGGTCACGTAAGACAAATCGGCAATCGCGCGCATGAGCGCTGGCTTTAAGGCCAACTCCGTAAAAGTTTTCATGCTGCGCCTCATACACGGTGTGCGCGGAATATGTAGGGAAAAATTACCAACTCGTCGGTTGATAATCTTTGAGAAATTCGCCACACCAATGCGTGCCGGTGCGGATGCCGTCGAAGAAGGGGTCGCAGACGCGGGCAGCGCCGTCGACAATGTCGAGCGGTGGATGAAAATCGTGTTCTTCTTGTTTGCGCGCGGAAATATTCGCGGGATCTTCGTCGGTCACCCAACCGGTATCGACCGCGTTCATAAAAATTCCATCGCGCGCCAAATCCTTTGCGGACGTGTGCGTGAGCATGTTCAGCGCCGCCTTCGCCATGTTGGTGTGCGGATGACGATCGGTTTTGGTGAAGCGATGAAATTTGCCTTCCATGGCGGTCACATTCACGATGTGTTTTTTTCCGGTGTGGTCGCGGCGCATGAGTGGTGCCAGTTTGCTGCACAAGACAAAGGGCGCGACGGAATTCACGAGTTGCACTTCCAGCATTTCCGGCGCGGGAACATCGGCAAGGCGAAAACGCCAACTGTTGTTGGTGCGCAGATCGATCTGTTGCAAATCGGCGTCGAGTTGACCGCGCGGAAACACGGCTTCGACCGCGAGCGAATCGTCGTAGGTGTAGGGAATTTGCGAGAGCTGCGCCGAGGCGCGCAGACCAATGCCGGGGCCTTGCCCGTGCCACGCCACCAGCGGCGCGGCGTCCGCCAATTGTGGCAATGCGGCGCACAAACCGTTGAGCTGCGAGCGACAGCGTTCACGGGGCGTGAGAATTTTTTGCACGTCGGCGGACAAATCAGAAAAATGCAGCGATTCGTTCGCCATGAGATGCCCGTAGAATCCCGCCGGGCGGCGCACGGTCTGTGCGGCGTTGTTAATCAAAATATCCAGACGGTCGGTGGTCTGCTCGATGTAGCGCGCAAAAATTTCGACACTCGGCGTGTGCCGCAAGTCGAGTCCGTGAATGTGCAATCGCTCACCCCACTGCGCAAAATCCGCCTCGCGCGCAAAGCGCAGGGCCGCATCGATCGGAAAGCGAGTCGTTGCAATCACGCGCGCACCCGAGCGCAGCATCATGAGGCTCGCCTGATAGCCGATCTTCAACCGCGCGCCGGTAATCAACGCGACTTGCCCTGCCAGCGACACCGTTTGAAATCTTTTTTGATAATTAAAATCGCCGCACGAAATGCAGAGCGAATCGTAAAATGAATGCAGCTGCGTGTATTCATTTTTGCAGACGTAGCAATGGCGATGCGAGGACAACTCGTCCGCATTTTTTTCGGTCGATGCATCGGCTGCGATCTGCGCCGGTGCCTGAAACACGCTCGCCGTGCGGGCCTCGCGAATACCAACCTTCGCGCGCGCCTGTCGATCCTGCGCCAGTTGTTTTTTGCGTTGCACCGTCGCGATGGCGCGATGACGTTTGCGCGCCTCCAGCCGATCCGGTCGCGACAACTGTCCCGTGACTTTGAGCAGCGCAATCCGCTGCGCATGCGACAATTCGCCCAGCAGCGCGCCATTTTCAACCATCGCTTCGAGCGTCGCGATGACGTCATCGATGTGTTCTCGTGTGGACATAGAATCATGGGAGCTTCGAACAATGCAATTTTTTGGAACCTTGAAGAATGCCCCAGATGCGAGGCGCCCGCCAATGAGAGCACCGCAGCACGTCGTAATCGGGTTTTTCGTAATCCTTATCCTAAGAGGTTCCCTCACCTTACGGACCAAAGACGTACATCTTGCCGTCGTCGGAGGAAATGTAGAGCACCCCGCTGACCAACGCGGGGGCGGCTTCGGCCATTTTATCGCCGGTGGCGTAATGAAAGACTTCGGTGCCATCTTTGTTCACGGCGTAAATAATATTGTCCGTTCCCCCATAATACACCGTGCCAGCGCTATCGACGACGGGAAAGGTGGGAATACCAACCGAGGTGCCAACCGAGTAGGTCCATTTCGCGGCGTGCGTCGCCGGATCAATCGCGGCCAGACTGCCTTTGGAGTTGGACAAATAAATGGTTCCATCGGCGCCAATGGCTGGCGTGATGATGCCGGACACTTCATTGCTCGTATCACCTAACGACCATTGCAGCGCCCCGCTCGAATTCAACACATACAATGTGGGGCCGCCCGGCGCATAGATCAGGCCATCTGCCGTAATGGCGGGACTCCCCACGCGCAATTGGGTGGTGTCATATTTCCACTGCAACGTGCCACTGGTGTTAAAGGCGTAGATATTGCCGTCGGGGCCTTCATGCGCGTCACCACCGCCTAGGATGATCAGTGTGCCCACCGCACTATCGGCGCACGTCATGATCGACGGCGGATACGAAATCGCGCCCGCCGTGGTGTAGCTCCACTTCACCAAACCATCGCTCGGATTGAGCGCATAAAAAATCTTGTCCCAACTGCCTTGATACACCGTTCCATCCGGCCCCACGGTGGGACCGAAATGCACCGCACCACCGGTGAGGCGCGTCCATTTCTCACTGCCATCGCTGGTGTTCACCGCCACAATGGATTTATCGGAGCCGAAATAGAGCACACTGCCATCGGCCGACAGGGCCGGGCCTTGGGCCGAGGTATACGACTTGGTCCAATTCGCGGTGTGCGAACTGGCACTGATGGAATAGACTTTGCCGCCGCCCGCCAGATAGATCACGCCATTTTTGTCGATAGCGACCGAATTCGGCGGATTGCCAACATCCGTGGAGGCGCTGAATGTCCACAGCGCAGAAGTACTCTGTGGACCGAGCGCGGTACTCCGACCGAGATGATTTTCAAAACCATGAAACATGGGCCAGGCATGATCCCAGCTGGGCGCCGTCACGCTGGAACAGGCGGAACTGCTGGTGCTCCCGCCCGTACTCCCGCCAGTACTACCGGTACTACTCGTACTACTACTGCTCGTCGTACCGCATCCCATCACGTAGGCCCCGACCAACAGGACGACCATGATGAACAACGGCACCAGCGCCGATTCAGCAAAAAATTTCTTGCGAGTGTGTGCCATAAATTCCCCCTTTATTGGCGACGCCTATACAAAAATTGATCTCGATCGACTAGGAAAATGTGGCCCTAGGGCGTGTTTGCAAAATCCGCTTACCCCACTGACACCGATATCGATCACGACGATGCAGATAAACTTCGATGAGATCGATACGCCCGATCACTCACTTCAATTTGTAGAGTATCTTCACCACATGCAACATCTGCGACTGCCAGTGCGCATGCGTAACGGAATCGATGTAACGAAACGCAAAGGCGATATCCATACACGAGGCCACTTCCGCACCCGAGCCACGTGCGAAACTAAAAAATCGTTTCCGATCGGCGGGACTCGTTTTGCCATTCCCTTCCGCAATATTTAACAACACGCTGGTCAGGGCGCGTTGCAATTGATCCACCAATTGCGCCGACCCTTTGGGCCAAGTGGCCACCAGGGCTGGCACGGTCTGTGCCAACAAAAACGTGTACTCGTAACACTGCAACCGCTGATGATTAAACATGTGAACACTCCTTTTTGTGGGATGGCGAGATTGCCTCCCCGCAAGGGGAAAGGAGGCAATCTCGCCATCCCACCAACAGGAGAACAAACAATGAATCATCAGCGATTGCAGTGCTATCGTCGGTTACTGAGTGTCGCACAGACCGTGCCAGCCCTGGTGGCAAAGTGGCCCACACGCTATGGCTATCTTGTGGATCAATTGCAACGCGCCCTGACGAGTGCAATTTTTAATTTGGCGGAAGGGAATGGCCGCGCGTCACCCAAAGAACGACGGCATTTTTTCAGTATTGCATTGGGATCACTTGCTGAAGTCGATGCCGCCTTCGATGTCGTGCAAGCATTTCGACTCAATCCATCATCCATCATTCAACCGATTCAATCCGAACTCCGTTTCGCCGAGGCGCAGCTGCGCAAACTGCGTGAAGTCCACTGGAGGGAATCCTGATCCGGGGTTTCCTGATCCAGATTCCAGTTCTAGATCGAGATCCTGATCCTGACCTGGATAGGTGCTGGTATTTTGCAAACAGGCCCCAGCGCATAGCGTTTAGCGTATAGAAACCAAAATACGCTCACTGCTGTTCTATCCGCTATAAGCTATCCGCTCAACGCTAGTAAGCAACTTTTTTTGCGCGCTGCCGATAATAAGAATACGAGGCGATTTGACGAAACGAGGCGTTATGGTGCGAGTTCCCAAAGGTCCAGTGCGGTTTGATGTGCCGGTGTTGGTGCGATCCAGCGGCGTGTTGAGCGGACGTCGCACATCGAGCGCACTGGGCGGAACGCCAACGGCGATGGGAAAATTATCCGGGGCGGCCGGCGCATTTCTTTCGGGGCAACCAGCCGCTGGACGAGTATTCGCAGGCTCGCGCGGGGCGCTGCCATCTGGCGCACGCTTCGCTGGACCGGCGGGCGACGACGATGTTCTGCACGTCGATGACGATGTTGGCAATCGCATCGACGCTAGCGGTGGAAGTTTCAGCGCCGTCGCGCGCATCCTGGATGCCGCGTCCATTGAACACAGCGATGCCCTGCGCGCCTTTCGTGAAAATAAATCGCTTGTGACGCCAGTCTATGCTTCTCAACTCGCGCGCGCCGGGCGCGGAACCAAACAGGAATCATTCCTCCTCGACTGTCTCGCCGCGCGACTGCACGACGCAAGTCTGGGCGATAAACCATTCGATGCGCTCATCGGCGATTTAATCGACGGCACCCGCATCGCCGATCGCGAATTGCTGGAGCCGTACATTGAACGCTACGCGTCGGAACTGATCGAGCACGACACGGTCATCGCCCGCTACGTCGCAGTGGTGGCCGATTACGAGGCGCGTATGGAATGGTGTGACGCCATTGTCGGTAACGCGTTGGACGCGGCCGCACTTGCGAAGCCATCGTCTGCAGACGATCTGGTGCATGGCGCGCTCCACACCGTGCGGGAAAGTGTAGAAAAATTGCATGGCATTCGCGACGAGTTTGAGGATCCATCGGGCGCCGCCGAATTAGAAAAATTCCTGGGCAACCTCGACGAATTAATTGTGATCGGTCGCGCGGTGACGGAGACGACCGACATGCCGACGGTTGAACTTGCGACGGACGATGTGCCGCCGTTGCCGGAAACTCCACGTGCTACGCGCATTGCCGCGCGTCGCTTGTGCAACACATTGTCTGACGAATCGGCAGCAATTCTTGATATGGCGGCGGAACGTTTGTATGTGCAATGTCGGTCCTCCGACAAAATGGTCAGACGATTTGCGGACAGCGACGAGACGGGCGAATTTCGTCTGCTCTTCGACGAACTCATGAGCGCTGATCTCACCGCACTGCACATGCACACCACGAACGCAGATTATCAACGCATCTACGATGCGCGCTATGCGCCTGCCGCCCGCGTGCTCGCAGAAATCTGGCGCGACTATCTGGCCGAGATGCAACTGTGCGATCAACTCACCACGTCCGAGCAAGAACTGCAGCGCCGGGAAAATCAGATCGCGACTGCGCGCGCTGACCGCGCACAACAACAAACGCATCTGCGAACGCACGCGACACTACTCGATCGCGCTGCAGTGTTGACACAAACGTTAACGGAAATGTTTGCAGACGATGCCGAGGTGCTGCAGTGGTTGTCCGACATTCAACACGCCGCGCAAATTATTCAGCAGGCGATATCATAAATTAATACCGCCCCATCTTTTTATCGATCTCACATGCCCACGCGTCGATGCCACCAGCCAGATGTGTGGCGTCGGTAAATCCGCGCCGGATGGCCATTTGCAGCGCACCGTGACTGCGTACGCCGTGGTGACAATAAAAAATTGTCGGGAGTTGTGGGTCGAGGGTTGCGAGTTGTGATTCCAGTTGTGCGCACGGCATGAGTTGCGCGTTTGGCACATGCGCAATCGCAAATTCCCACGGTTCACGCACATCGATGAGTTGCAACGGTGCTGCTGCTTGCAACCGTTCGTGCAATTGCTGCGGAGTGATCTCCGCGACGCGAGACGCGAGACGCGAGACGCGAGACGTACCGCACGTCCCACACGCCGGATCGCGCGCGATTTTCAAACGCCGCGTCTGTGCGGTGAGGGCATCGTAACAGACCAACCATCCCGCGAGCGATTCACCGCAACCGACAATATGTTTGATCGCCTCGGTGGCTTGCAAAATTCCAATCAGGCCCGGAACTACGCCTAGCACGCCTTCCGTGGCACAATTGGTAGTACAGGTTGTGGGCATTTCATCGGGATACACGCAGCGATAGCACGGCCCCATGGTTCCGTCTGCAAGTGGCGCGTGAAAAAGACTCAGCTGGCCAGTGAAGCGCGACACACCGCCGGCAATCAGTGGAATATTTTTTTGCACACAGACATCGTTGAGTAAGTATTTCGTCGCAAAATTATCGCTGCCATCGAGGACGAGATCGTACGTGCTCACAATATCGTGCGCGTTGTCGTCGCACAAACGGGTGGTGTGGGGGGTGAGTGTGAGGTGTGGATTCATCGCGTGCAACCGTTGCAGTGCGACGTCGATTTTCGCGACGCCCACGTCGGCGTCGGTGTACAAAATTTGTCGTTGCAGATTACTGAGCGTCACGCGATCGTCGTCGACCAGACCCATGCGACCAATGCCCGCCGCCGCCAAATACAGTGCTGCCGGGCATCCCAGGCCGCCCGCACCGATGATCAGAATCGATGCGGCGCGCAATCGTTCTTGTCCAGCAACGCCGATTTCCGGCAGACGGGTGTGGCGATCGTAGCGAGCGATTTCGTGTGGTGTGATCATGGGTGAGCGTCCCCCTCACCCAACCCTCTCCCCAAAGGGAGAGGGGAACGGCGTAACGCACAATGCCCGCAGCCGCGCATTTCGCGCCGCCATTCGCGCCACACCGTACGTGCGACGAACCACGTGGCACCAGCGGTTACGATCAGTGCGATGTATGTTTGCATTGCGTAATCCTCCGAGGCCCTAACTCGTCAGCGTAAAAATTCCCCACGCGCCAGCATACGCCAGCGCGGTCATGTAGGCGAAGGCAAATCCCGCGTAGGCCCACGTGTTGGTTTCGCGGCGAATCGTAATTAATGTTGAACCGCACTGACAACAGAGCGCGAAAAAAACCATGATGGAGAGTGCGGCGGGAATATTGAAGAGCGTGCGCCCATCCGGCCACCGCGCGGCCTGCAGCGCGGTTTGCAATGAACGCGTATCGTCCTTCGTACTTTCGCCGATATTAAAAATGGTTCCGAGCACCGCAATAATGACTTCGCGCGCCGGGAACGACGCGAGTGTTGCCATGCCGATGCGCCAATCCCAACCGAGCGGGCGCACGATCGGCGCAATCGCGTGCCCCATCGTGGCGAACAGACTGTGCCGCAAATATTCGCCGGCCTCGGCGTGGTCGAGTGTGGTGAGTGCGGCGTCGCGCGCGGTGGTGTCGAGTTTGGCCGAGAGGGCATGGCGCTGCGATTCAAACTGGGTGTGGATTTGCGGGTCGTGTGGAAAATACGACAACGCCCACACGATAATACTCATCGCAAAAATCAGTGTGCCCGCGCGCACCACAAACGCCTTCACGCGTTCGAACACGCGATACGCAATCAGTCGCCACGTCGGCCATTTGTACGACGGGAGTTCCATCACGAACGGCGGCGTGGCGCCGCGACACAACGTGCGCTTGATAATCCAGATCACCGGAATCGCGACCACCACACCGAGCGCGTGCATCGCAAACAGCGTGGCGCCTTGCCAACCGATCACGCCGTGCCAGCTGCGCGCCGGAATGAACGCCGCGATCATGATGGTGTACACCGGCAACCGCGCCGAACAACTCATGAGCGGCGCGACTAAAATGGTGGCGATGCGATCCTGGCGATTTTCAATGGTGCGCGTCGACATGATGCCGGGAATGGCGCACGCAAAACTCGAGAGCAGTGGGATAAACGATTTGCCGGAGAGCCCGATGCGCGAAAATAATCGGTCCATTAAAAACGCGGCGCGCGCCATGTAGCCGCAGTCTTCCAGCAGCGCGAGAAAACAAAACAGCAGCGCAATTTGCGGAACAAACATGAGCACGCTGCCGACTCCGGCAATCACGCCGTGAACCACGAGGCTGCGCAAAGCACCGTCGGGCATGGATTGGCCGATGATGTGCGCGAGCGCGCCGAATCCGTCGTCGATCCATTGCATGAACGGTGCGGCGCCGGTGTAGATCGATTGAAACACCAACAACGTCATGAGCGTGAGCACGATGCTGCCATATATTTTATGCGTGACGATGCGATCGATGCGATCCGACCAGACGCCGTGTGGAAGACGCGCGCGAGTGGTGGCGCCCTGCACGCACTCGCGAATCCAGGCGTAGCGGGCGCATGCCTCTTGCGTCGCGAGTGCGCCCGCGCGACTGGCCGTGGCGCGCAACGTTTCGAGTGTGGTGCGCGATTCCGGATGCGCGGCGAGAAATCGGCGCAGTGCATAACCCTCGGTATCGACCAAGACGCGCAATAATTCGACATCACGCCACGCAATATCTGGCGTGGATTGTTTGAGTTCCGTCATCGCCACAGTAATCGCATTAGGCAACGGTGCGCGGTGTACACTTTTTAGCACGCGCTGCTGCGCCAGGTTTGCCAAGGCCTGGCGGACCGGTTCCATGTCAGTGCTGTTGCGCGCGCAGATGGGAATGACGGGCACGCCCAACCGCTCGCTCAGCAATTGTGCATCGATGGTGATACCGCGCATCGTGGCGCAGTCGATCATGTTCAAAATAATCACGAGCGGCAAATCGCATTCGAGCAACTGCGACACCAAATATACATTGCGTGCTAAATTACTTGCGTCGACGATGGCGACGATGCCGGTGATCGCGGGTGTGTCGGGGACGCGACCCAACAAGACATCGACGGTAATCATTTCGTCGGGCGATTGCGCGGCCAGACTGTAGGTGCCCGGCAAATCGATTAACTGAATCGTGCCATCGGGCGTGATGCAATCGCCGGTTTTGCGTTCGACCGTCACGCCGGGATAGTTGCCGATGCGTTGGCGCAATCCCGTGAGTTGATTGAAGAGCGTCGATTTTCCCGTGTTGGGATTGCCAATGAGTGCGAGCGTGGGGGGATTTTTTAACATGGCATAACGTGCACCGCGGCGGCCTCGGCCTTGCGCAGACTTAAACGAAATCCGTCGATCGCAATTTCGATCGGGTCGCCCAGCGGTGCCCACCGAATAATTTTACAGCGCGTGCCCGCAATCACGCCCATCTCGGCCAGGCGCTGCGGAATCGGGCCGTCGCCGCGTACCGAAATAATCTCAACGATCGCCCCGGGGCGCGAGGTATCTAATGTAGGCATAATGGTGATCAGAGCGATCGTGCGTGCAGAACCACAATGTGTTGGGCCTCGTCGGTGCGAACGCAGAGTCGGGATTCGCCGACTTTCAGCAACATGGGCGAACCGCGATGCATGACGTGCACCGATTCCCCGATTGCCAACCCCAATTCCGCCAACCGCGCGCCGGACCTGTCGTGGCTGGCGTGATCGATAATAATGCCACCTTCACCGGTTTCCAGATCGCAGAGCGCTGTAGAAATCATCGTGGCGCAGCTATAGCTAACATTAGTCGTATATGTCAAGCAAAGTCGGTTGTCGGTCACTAGAAAACGTCGCCGGTCGCCGGTTTACAGCACCATCAACTGCGGTCACTGCTGTTACTGGCGACCGGCGACTGGTCCCTGGCGACGTTGTTGATATTGAGTTGACTTATTTCCCGGCGACGGCGATAGCGGCAGCGGAAATTTCTCGCGTTCGTCGTTCACACAACAAGGAGACTCACATGTCACACCAACTTCCCGCACTGCCGTTTGCGTTCAATGCGCTCGAACCGCACATCGATGCGAAGACGATGGAAATTCACCACGGAAAACATCACGCGACCTATGTGGCGAAACTCAATGCCGCGCTCGAATCGCAACCCGCGCTCATGGACCAACCCGTGGAAAAATTACTGACCGATATTGCCAAAGTGCCGGAATCGATTCGTACCGCAGTGCGCAATCATGGCGGCGGACACGCGAATCACACGCTCTTCTGGGACATCATGACGCCGGGCGGCGCGAAAGAACCGAGCGGCACCTTGCTGGCCGCGATCACCAAAGGTTTCGGCAGCGTCGCCGAGTTGCAAAAAAAGTTTAACGAAGCAGCGACCAATCAATTCGGCAGCGGATGGGCGTGGCTCGTGGCGTCGCAGGGCACGCTCGAAATCTGTGCGCTCCCGAATCAAGACAGTCCACTCATGAACGGTAAAACGCCGATCTGTGGGCTCGATGTCTGGGAGCACGCCTACTACCTGCACTATCAAAACCGCCGTCCCGACTACATCGCCGCGTGGTGGAACGTCGTCAACTGGCAAAAAGTCGCCGACCGCTTTGCCAAGGCGTAATTTTTGATTTCTTTGCGTTCTTTTGTGGCCATATCCTTAAATAGGCAGCCGCCCATGTCTGATTTTGAAATCATCGCCACGTGTCCCGGCACGCGCGGACGCGTTGGGCGTTTGCGGACCGCGCATGGGGTGATCGACACGCCGATTTTTATGCCGGTGGGTACGCGTGCGACCGTGAAGGCGATGGCGCCGTACGAATTGCGCGAAGTCGGGGCGCAGATTATTTTGGGGAACACGTATCATTTAATGTTGAAGCCAGGCCACGAACTCATCCGCGAATTGGGCGGATTGCACAAATTCATGGGCTGGGACGGACCGATTCTGACCGACAGCGGCGGCTACCAAATTTTTAGTCTCGGTCGCCCGCGCGCCCGCGCTGCCGCTGGGTCCGTGGCCGTCAAGTTCGAGGCCGACGGTGTTACATTTCAATCCGATCTCGACGGCGGCGCGAAGCATCATCTCACGCCCGAATTCGCGATTGAAATTCAAGAAGCCCTGGGCAGCGACATCATGATGGTGCTCGATGAATGTCTGCCGTATCCCGCGACGGAACCCGAAGCCCGCCGTTCCATGGAACTCTCGCTCGCCTGGGCGGGGCGCTGCCTCGCCGCCCGCACCCGCCCCGAATTGCATCTCTTCGGCATCGTCCAAGGCGGCATGTATCCCGCGTTGCGAAGGGAATATGTGGAGCGATTGCTGGAGATGGAGCATTCCCCGAGGGACGAAGGGCCAGGAACTGCGAGGGACGAAGGACGATCGTTCGCTGCGCTCACTGGGACGAAGGACGCAACACCAATCACTGCAGTTTCGTCCCTCGTCCCTCGTCCCAGCGACCGAAGGGAGCGGTCGTCCATCGAGCTGTTTGGTGGATTGGCAATAGGCGGTCTCTCGGTCGGCGAACCGTCCGAGTTGCTCTATGAAATGACGGCGCGCACCTGCGAATATTTGCCGACGGATCGACCGCGCTACCTTATGGGCGTGGGCACGCCGGAAGATTTGTTGCATTGCATCGACGCAGGCGTCGACATGTTCGATTGCGTCCTCCCCACCCGCAACGCCCGCACGGGCATGTTATTCACGAGTTTTGGCGACATCAACATCACGAACAGTCGGTATCGCCGCGATCCGAATCCGCCCGACGCGAATTGCGATTGTTACACCTGTCGTCATTTCAGCATGGCGTATCTGCACCACCTGGTGAAGAGCGACGAGATCCTCGGCGCGCGTTTGGGGACAGTTCATAATTTACATTTCTATCTTCGTCTGCTAGCGAACGCGCGGCTTGCATTGGCAGGCGGAACTTTTTCCCAATTTCGTCGCGACGTGTTGGCCCGGCGCCAGGCGACGGCATCACTATAAAGGAGTCATTATGTTCGCACTATTAGCACAGGCCGCAAGTGCTCCGGCAGCCGCACCAGTCGCGGGCGCGCAAGGCAGTCCGTTCGCCATGTTCGTCCCCATGATTCTCGTCTTCGCGGTGTTTTATTTCCTGCTGATTCGTCCGCAACAAAAACAGCAAAAAAAATTGGCGCAACTGATTAGTGCCGCGAAGGCGGGCGACGACATCATCATGCGCAGCGGGATTCACGGAAAAATTATCAGCACCGCCAACGACGCGGGAACCTGCGTGGTCGAAATCGCCAAGGGCGTGCAAGTCACGGTCAGCAAAGATCAAATCGCCGTCGTAAAAAATAGCGATACGAACGCGCTCCCCACCGGAAAAAATAAAGCGGCGTAGTATTTCTCCTCGACCTCGGGACCTCGGACATAGGGACATCGGACAAAATCATGACCAAAGAATCTTTTAAGTGGCAGTCGATCAGCATCATTGTGGCCTTTCTGCTCGGAATATATTTGCTGATTCCCACCGTGTTGCATCTCGAGGAAAAACGCGCGGCCTTGCAGCTCGATGGAGGGGCGGCGCCTTGGTATTACAGTCTGCTCCCGGAAAAGGCGTTGCGGTTGGGACTCGATCTGCAGGGCGGGATTTATGTCGAAATGGAAGTCGGTCTCGAGGCGGCGATTCAACACAAAACCAATGTGTACGCCGAAGAAATCAGTTTGCGCCTGAAAGAGGAAGGCGGTGGCACGACGACCACGACGCAACCGGCGTTGGGCGAATTAGAAATGACGTTCGACAAGGCCGCGTCGTTCGACGCCGTCGAAAAAATTCTCAATCGCAGTTATCGCAAGGTCCTCGTGGTGCGCAGCGTGGAAAATCGCGACACGCAGCCAAAAATTCATGTGGGTCTCACGCAGGAATGGCGCGATTATTTGTCGAACAACATTGTCGAGCAGGCCACCGATTCCGTGCGCAATCGCATTAATCGATACGGCGTGGGCGAACCCGATATTCGTCGCCAGGGTCGCGACCGCATTGCGATTGAATTGCCCGGTCTGAAAGATCCGGATCGTGCGATCGATCTGATCAAACGCACGGGGCAGTTGGAGTTTCGCTTGGTCCACGAAGTCGCCACGCCGCAAGCGCTGGCCTCGCAGCAAGCGCAACTGCAGGTGCAAATCGCCGAGGCACGCAAATCGGCCAACATTCCAGAAAATGATTGGTCGCTGTCCGCCACCCATCGGCTGAACGACGCGCTCAAGGGAAAAATTCCGGCGGGCACGGAAGTTTTTTTCCAGCTCATCCGCAACGAAAAAAATCAGGTGACGCGCGGGGTGCCGTATGTGCTGGAAGACAAGGCATCGGTGACCGGCGACATGCTCACCGACGCGAGTGTGGCCGTGCACGAAAACCGCCCGCAAGTGGCGTTCGCCATGGATAAAAGTGGCGCCAAAATTTTTGGTGAACTCACCAAAAATAACGTGAATCATTTTTTTGCGATCATTCTCGACGGCACCGTCATGTCGGCGCCCGCGATTGAAGAACCGATTCTTTCCGGGAGCGGTGTGATTCGCTTAGGCTCCGGCAATTACGACGCCATGAATCGCGAGGCCCACGACCTGAGTTTAATTCTGCAAGAAGGTGCGTTGCCCGCGAGTCTGACCGAAGCGAAGAAAAACATCATTGGTCCGTCGCTGGGCGCCGATCTCATTCGCCAGGGCTTCACCGCGGCCGCCGTGGCATCGATTGGTGTCATCATCTTTATGATTTTGTATTATCGCATGGCGGGCGTGCTGGCCGACGTCGCGCTCATGTTGAATCTGTTGCTCATGTTTGCGATTTTAAGTTTGTTCGACGCGACGCTCACCATGCCCGGTATCGCGGGGATTGTGCTGACCATTGGTATGGCGGTGGACGCCAACGTCATCATCAATGAACGCATCCGCGAGGAATTGCGCGAGGGCAAGTCGATGCGCGACGCGATTCATGAAGGATACGCGCACGCCAATCGCGCGATCATCGATTCCAACATGAGTACACTCATTGCGGGACTCGTGCTCTATCAATTCGGCGCCGACGCCATTAAAGGTTTTGCGGTCACGTTGTGCGTGGGCATTCTCACGACACTGTTCACCGCCGTGATCGGCACGCGCGTCACGTTCGAACTCTGTTTTGTGCGCTGGCGCATGCGCATGATGAACGTGTAGGGAACTTTTTTTGTTGAGCCGCAAAAGTACGCAAAGATAGCATAGATATTTTTTTGATTTCTTTGTGTTCTTTCGTGGCAAATTCTCTTGGATGACTTGCTTGGGAGTCTTTCTATGCCATTAATGACTGCGAGTGCCGCCGGTGCGCACCCGCGCCGGATCTACGATTTCATGGGGAAGCAAAAAATCACCACCACGATTTCGCTGCTCATGTTTCTGGCGGCGGCGGTGGTGATCTGGACTCACGGCATCAACAAGGGCGTCGATTTTTTGGGCGGGCTGAAACTCTCGTATCAAATCACGAGCCCCGGTCGCGTCGTCTCCGATGGCGATGTCACCGCGACATTGGCGCACATGAAAATCGCCGCGCAGATCCAGCAATTTGGTGACGCCGCGAGCCAACGATTTCTGATCAAAATCAAACAAGGCGAGCAAAACGGCGCCGCCGCTGGTTCCGACGGCGTCGCACCCATTACGGCCGCGCTCACCGCCGCGTTTGGCGATGGCGTGAAACTCGAGGCGCAGGAAATGGTCGGACCGCGCGTGGGTCGCGAACTCAACATCGCCGGACAAAAAACCATTCTCTTTGTCGTGCTCGCCCTCTTGCTCTACGTCGGTTTTCGGTTCGATTTTTATTTCGCACCGGGCGCGATCATCGCGCTCATTCACGACGTTTTCATTACGCTCGGTTTTTTGGTCTTCATGGGCGTCGAATATAATCTGACGATTCTGGCCGCGCTGCTCACGTTGGCGGGCTATTCCATGAACGACACGATTATTATTTATGACCGTATTCGCGAACGCTCCAAAGAAATGACCGCGCAAAATATTGAATCGGTCGTGAATCGCAGCCTCACGGAAACCTTGAGCCGCACGATCGTCACGCATCTCACCGTCTTTATTTCCGTGTGCGTCCTCTACGCCATCGCGCACGGCGACATCCGCGACTTCGCGCTCGCATTCGTGTTCGGTGTTGTCACCGGCACCTACTCCAGCATCTACGTCGCGAGTCCCATCTACATCTACGCCTTCAAACGCTGGCCACAGAAATAGTGGCTCTTAAATTGACATCTGGTCTGAACGTCCGTATCTTGCGGATATGGCAGTCAAGCCGCGCAAAAAACGACTCTACAAGTTTACCGCGTTTTACGAGCCAGCCGAAGAGGGTGGATACGTCGTGACAATTCCTGCGCTGCCTGGTTGCGTGACGCAAGGGGAGACCTTCGAAGAAGCGAGCCGCATGGCGCGCGATGCGATCAAGGGTTATGTTGCGCTGCTGCGAGCTGAAGGTCTGCCGATTCCAAAAGAAAACGACGCAACCATCACGGCTCCACTGTTCATCCCAGTTTTTTCATGTGGCTGACGATGTCAACTCATTGGCCCAGTCTCAAACCCCGACAGATTTTTCGATTGCTCCAGGCAAAGGGGTTTTCGGAACACTGCGGAGTATTTTGCGCCAAGCCAAAATCGATGTGAGCGAGTTGCAGGAATTTTTGTCAAAGTAATTTCGTGAACGTAATCGCATGAAAGTTTCCCTATGACCACGCGCTGGGAATTTGCCGATGTCGATGCGGGTGCGGTGCAGCGGTTGGCAGATGAGTTGTCGATTCACCCGATGACCGCAAAAATTTTGGTGAAGCGCGGGATCGTCGATCCCGATCTCGCTCGAATTTTTCTCGCCCCCGAACTCTCCCAACTGCACGATCCGTTTTTGCTGCCCGACATGGATGTCGCGGTGGCGCGACTCATTGTTGCGATGACCGACAACGAAGCGATCACGATCTGCGGCGATTACGACACCGACGGCGTATGTTCCACCGCACTGCTGCTGCGATTTTTGCGACAGATCGGCGCGCGTGTCGATCATTACATTCCGCATCGGGAACGCGACGGGTATGGTTTGCAAGCGGCGGCCGTGACGCAACTCGTGGCGCGCGGGAGCACATTGCTCGTGACGGTCGACAATGGCACCGGCGCGCTGGAGGCCGTGGCGGCTGCGTCTGCAGCTGGTCTCGATGTGATCATCACGGATCATCATGAAGTCGGCGATGCGTTGCCGAAGGCGCTGGCCATCGTCAATCCGAAACGCGCCGATGCAAAATATCCGTTCACCGGGTTGTGTGGCGCGGGCGTTGCGTTCAAATTGCTCATGGCGTTGCGGCAGCGATTACGCACAACCGGTTGGTTTGCCACACATCCCGAACCGAATCTGCGCGAGTTGCTGGATCTGGTCGCGGTCGCGACGGTCGCCGATGTGGTGCCACTCATCGATGAAAATCGAATTCTGGTCGCGCACGGTTTGCGACAGTTGCAGCGCCAACCAAAAATCGGACTGCGCGAATTGCTGCGCGTGGCGGGCACCCCAAGCGATCGCATCGATTCCTACGCGCTCGGATTTCAACTCTCACCGCGCCTGAACGCGGCCGGGCGTTTGGCGCACGCCGATCTGGCGCTGGAGTTGCTCGCCACCGAAGACACGGCCCGCGCGGCCGTGCTGGCGGGCGAGTTGAATGCGCTGAACGCGCAGCGCCAACAGACCGAGGCGCGCATCATTGCACAGATTCGTGAGCGCATCGCGTTGGTGCCCGATCTGCACAGTCGGTCGAGTCTCGTGTTGGCCGATGTAGCGTGGCCGGTGGGTGTGGTGGGGATTGTGGCGGGGCGTATTGCGGAAACGTATCGATTGCCCGCTGTGGTGATCGGCTTGCCTGGCGAGGTGGGACGCGGTTCCGCGCGCACCGTGGGAAATTTTCCGCTGCTGGAGTCGATCGCTGCGTGCCGGGATTCGCTGCAACATTTCGGCGGGCACGAGGCCGCCGCCGGTCTCACGATTGCGGCGGATCGGGTTGAACAGTTTACCAACGATTTCGAAGTCGCCGCGCGCGCGCGCTTGCAGCCGTCCATGCGCGAAAAATCACTGCGCGCCGATGCGGAAATTACCGTGAGCGAATTATCGCGCGAACTCACCGACGAATTGCAGCGTTTGGGCCCGTTCGGCATGGGCAATCCCGAACCGTTGCTCGTGGTGCGCGGCGCGCAAGTCGAGCGGCGTCGGATCGTGGGCAACAATCATTTGCAACTGCGGGTGCGCCAACAACAGACCATTTTGCCCGCAATTGGTTTCTCGATGGGGCAGCACCCCGCCATCGACGCGGCGGTTGTCGACCTGATCGGCACGCCCACCCTGAACACCTGGCAGGGCGCCACTACGGTTCAGCTCCGAATGCGCGATTTCATGGCCAGCTGATCTAAATCAGTGCGGTGGAGCGCGCGATGTGGTACAAGACCCTGTCCCTCAACCAAGGAGTCGATTATGAAAGCTCAGGCAAAGACGCGCAGCAATGGTGCCGCAACGCACGGAAAAAAAATCGCGACGCCGCGCCGTGGCAAAAAGGCGAGTGGTCCGACGGCCGTGATTCATGGCTTGCTCGACAAATACGCCGCAAAAGATTGGATGGCGTTCGCGGCCTTGCAACGCCGTCGCCTCATTCGCGAAGTCAAAACCTTGGGCGATGAAATGCTCGGCAAGATTGCGGCTTCCCCAATTTTTGCACAGCGTGATGAACTCATTCACGAGGCGCGGCATCATCTGGAAACGATTCTGGAGCGTCTGAAATCAGGGAGTCTCGTGCATCGCGCCATGCATTCCGCGCGCGAAACCGGTTCGGAAATTTTATCGTTTCTGAATATTCCGACTCAACATGAATTGCGCGCGTTACAGAAAAAATTGGGAAAAATTGAAACGCGCGTGGCCGCACTGAACGACAAGAGAAAATCTGCGGCGGCGGAAGCGGCCTCGACTGCGGCATGAAGTCGTCTCGTGCGATTGCTCTGTTGTCCGGTGGACTCGATTCGGTGGTGAGTGCATGGCTCGCACGAGCACACCACGACGTGATCTGCGCGGTCACGTGTGATTACGGACAACGCGCCGCGGTGCGCGAAAACGAAAGTGCCGCTTTTTTTTGCACGCAATGGGATATTCCGCATCGCATGATTGCACTGCCCTGGTTGGGCGATTGCACGCACACATCGTTAGTGAATCGCGGCGCCGCGCTGCCACGTTTTGAAAAAAATCCACACGCGCTCGATGAACCGACACGCACACGCGACAGTGCCGCCGCGGTCTGGGTGCCGAATCGCAACGGTGTGTTCATTCATGTCGCGGCGGCGCTCGCGGAATCGATGTCGGCGCAATATGTGGTGACCGGATTCAATGTCGAGGAGGCGGCGACTTTTTCCGACAATAGTGCCGAATTTGTGCAACGCACGAACGCCGCACTCGCGCTGTCCACGCGCAATCAGGTCCAGGTGGTGAGTTACACGCAGACCATGACCAAGACCGACATGATGCGTGTCGCGCAGGAACACGCTGTGCAGATTACGCACTGCTGGCCTTGTTATGAAGGCGGCGCGCACTGGTGCCGAGCGTGCGAATCGTGCGCACGTTTTTTGCGCGCCGCGGCGCAGGCAGGAGTGACACTATGACGATGCATCACACCATCTTATCGGAAACGATCACCTACGACGGTTCGCAATTGCACTCGCACTGGATTTTCGAACGCACCGGATTTGTGGGTGACGCCATCGTGGCCTTTTGCGGCCCGGCCGCGGTGAATGCGGTGCACATGGTCGACGAAGAAGATCGCGCGCGGTCGGCGTGGATTCACAGCGATGAAATGCTGCATTTCATCATCGAACATTTTGGCGTGGATCTGTTGCACACCGTCGCCCTGCAACGTTTGCTCATGGCGATTGTTGCGGAAGAAATTGGTGTACAAACTGCTGGCGTCCCCCTCACCCAACCCTCTCCCCAAAGGGAGAGGGGGGCGGATGCCCAGCGGTTTCCCGCTGGGCGCGTCTATCGGCGCGGCAATGATTTGTACGACGGCGAAAATAAATTGTCGGTGTCGATTGCGACCGTGTCGCCAGTCTCCACACTCATTCACGCCGGCATTAATATCCTGCACACCAACACGCCGGTGCCCACGCGCGGATTGCACGACTACACCATCGATCCCACGGCGTTCGCACAACAAATCATCACGCGCTATTGCGACGAAGTCCGCGGCATCGCGCACGCGCGGGCGAAGGTAAGGGCTGTGAGGTAGAGAATAGAGACTAGAGATTAGAGAATAGCAAATGCTCCACTAGTGATCTCTTCCTATTCTCTATTCTCTAGTCTCTATTCTCTAGTCTCTAGTCTCTAGTCTCTAGTCTCTATTCCCTATTCCCTAGTCCCTAGTCTCTATGCTAGACGCCGCCCTCATGCCACCAATCACTGTGCAAGCCGAGGTATCGAAGATAGTGAAACTCACGCACGACGTGCGAGAGCTCACGTTCCGTTTAAAAAATCCCGCAACATTGGATTTCATCGCCGGGCAATATGTGAATTTTCGGATCGTGCGACCCGATCAACCCAAACCGGCGTCGCGTATGTATTCCATCGGATCGGCGCCGTCGGAATCTGGCGTATTACGTTTGGTCTACAATTACGTGGGCGGTCCAGGCACGACGTATCTCGACGCATTGCAAATTGGTGAGACGGTGGAATGCAAGGCACCGTTCGGGCATTTCGTGCTTGACCTAGAATCCACACGGGACGTCGCCTTCGTGGCGACCGGCACGGGTGTTGCGCCATTTTATTCGATGCTGTTGGAATATTTGCCCAAAAATATTGATCGCAAGATGACGTTGGTGTGGGGCGTGCGTGAACCACGGGATCTCTATTACCAGGCAGAACTCGACGCCTTGAAAGAGCGGTACGCGAACTTTCACTACGCCATGGCCATGTCGCGCGGCGATTGGCGCGGCACCACCGGTCGCGTCACCGCCATCTTCCCGAAAATTTTTCCCACGCTCGACAACCTGGAAGTCTACATCTGCGGCAGCACTGCCATGATCACCGACATGAAGTCCCTCTGCGACGCCGCCGGCGGCTGCCCGTTTCATCGCGAGAAATATTTTTGAGAGAGTGAACGGATCGTGCAGCAACCAAGTGGTGGACCGACTTGGGTCGCTCGCGCGCGTTACGGCGCGCCTGCTCTGTTTAATCGAGAAAACGTTCCTCTCGTCACGTTTTATTTTTTGCTACCGCGGGCCATACCTGCGCTGTCGCTGCGGTGCCCTTGCTGACGCGATGAATGATTTGGGATCATCGCCATCGATAAATCATTCGTGGCAAAGGCCAGCTTTGCT
>Ga0209515_10000520_pt1 | contig 68636 bp, 64 predicted proteins | sample Subgroupgradi54m_FD_187454 | JGI IMG/M metagenome (GOLD analysis project Ga0209515, IMG submission 187454) | Subsurface groundwater microbial communities from S. Glens Falls, New York, USA - GMW60B uncontaminated upgradient, 5.4 m (SPAdes)... ...
GCATCCATCATGGAGCAACTCGCCCGCTGCAAACAAACTTTGGAAAAGATTCAGCCGGGCTGCACATTACCACGCTCCCGTAAGACAAAAAGGAATAACTCCAGTCGTTTGTGAGACACTACACTAGTTCTGAGAGATACGGCCCCCTCACAGTCTATCCAGATACCACCAGCCCGCAGGGCATCCTGTGGAAGATCAGCGCGTTCCGTATAGCCGATGTCTGAGGCTTGGTACGCCTCGCCATCGGATCACCAGATTTGGGGAGGAACTCCGCCAGGTTCATCGTGTGGTTAAGCGCTCCCAGCGGCTCTTCAGGCCGACAGCTTTTTGGCAATTTTTGCAACATGCTCGCCTTGATATTTCGCGATGGTCAATTCGTTCTGCGACGGCTGGCGACGGCCATCTCCTCCGGCGAGCGTACTCGCGCCATAAGGCGTGCCGCCTGTAATTTCACTCATGTTGAGCAGGGCTTGGCATGAGTAAGGCACACCGACGATCACCATCCCCTGATGCAACAGCGTGCTGTGGAACGAAGTAATGGTGGTCTCCTGCCCACCGTGTTGACTCGCGGTAGAGGTAAAGACACTGCCCACCTTGCCGATGAGCGCACCGCTCACCCAATGTTTCCCCGTTTGATCCAGGAAATTGCGCATCTGGGCGCACATGTTCCCGAACCGGGTCGGGGTACCAAAGATAATCGCGTCGTAATGAGGCAACTCATCAATCGTCGCAACGGGGGCTTCTTGATCCAGTTTTGCGCCGGCTTTTCGAGCCACCTCTTCAGGCATCAGCTCCGGCACACGTTTGATGGTGATCTCAACGCCCTCCACGGAACGAGCACCCTCGGCTACCGCCTTTGCCAACGTTTCCACATGTCCATACATGCTGTAATACAAGACCAAGATTCTCGTCATTGGCAGCCTCCTTGGAATATCGCCTCACGGCGTTGCGGGTCAGCGGCGGGCGGATGTGCAAGCGTTGCGAGCGTTGGACTCCAACCGGTTGGTTATGCGCTCTGCCGTGACGCCGTTCGCCGTGGCTGATGCTACCGAATGAGGCCCGCCAGAGTCCGGAGAGCTTCGTTCGTCTTCTCGACAACGAATTTATTCGCAATATCCCATACTTACCCTAACCGGTCAAGACTACGTATCGCGCCATTGCAGACAGCAAGCCCGTCGTGTACAATGGCTGATGGTCTTTCGGGATTCGGGCTGCCAACCGGCGGCAGGGAAGCGACAGGAGAGACGGAATGATCGAAGCGGACAAGCTGACGAAATATTACGATAAGCATGCAGCGATTCGCGATGTATGCTTCAAGGTTGAGAAAGGGGAGATCGTGGGATTTCTCGGGCCAAACGGGGCCGGCAAGACCACGACGATGCGGATTCTCACCGGCTTCCTGCCGCCCAGCAGCGGGACGGCGCGCGTCGCCGGCTACGACGTCCTGACCGAGTCGCTTCAGGTGCGGCGACGAATCGGCTACCTGCCGGAGAACGTGCCGCTCTACACCGACATGAAGGTAACCGACTACCTGGAGTTCGTGGCCGAGGTCAAAGGCGTAGAGCGTGGGAACCGACGGCACAGGATCGGCGAGGTCATGGAAAAGTGCGGACTTGCCGAGGTGCGGCGGACGCTGATCGGGGCGCTCTCGCGCGGCTATCGGCAGCGGGTCGGGATCGCGCAGGCGCTGCTCAACGATCCTGAGGTGCTGATCCTGGACGAGCCCACCATCGGCCTCGACCCGAAGCAGATCATCGAGATCAGACAGCTCATCAAGGCGCTGGCCGGCCAAAGCACGATCATCCTGTCGACCCATATCCTGCCTGAGGTCAGTATGATCTGCCATCGGGTGATTATCATCAATAATGGACAGGTCGTGGCGGTTGACACCCCGGAGAACCTCACGGCCGGGCTTCAGAGTTCCACCAAACTACGCATCAGGGTAGATGGACCAGTGGACCAGGTCGGCGTAGCCCTGACCCAGCTTCCAGGTGTGCTGCGGGTCGTGGCGGAGGACGAGGCGCACCTGTCTGCGTGCGACGCACAGGCAGGCGAAACCGCCAAGAACTTCGTCGTGGAGTCGGAGCGGAATTGTGATCTGCGCCGCGAGGTGTCGCGCCTGATCGTTGAGCGAGGATGGGGGCTGCTGGAGCTCCGCCCCGCCGACATGAGCCTGGAGGAGATCTTCGTTCGCCTGGTGACCAAAGAAGCGCAGGAGGTGCAGTCATGAACGTCCTGGCGATCTTCAAGAGAGAGTTGCGCGACTACTTCGCGTCGCCGATCGCCTACGTGGTCCTGACCATCTTCGCGCTGATCTCGGGCTACTTTTTCTATAGCCTCTTCGCCTTTTTCTCGCTCAGCAGCCTGCAGGCCGCTATGAACCCCGCGTTCGGTCGAGGCCTGAACGCCTCTGAGTGGATCGTTCGCCCGCTGTTTCGCGATATCGCCATCACGATGCTGCTCCTGATGCCCGCGGCCACCATGCGCCTGTTTTCAGAAGAAAAGAAGACGGGAACCATCGAGCTACTCTTCTCGTACCCGATCAGGGACTGGGAACTCCTGTTGGGTAAGTTCCTGGCGGCGCTCGCGTTGTACGCGGCGATGCTCGGAATCAGTTTGCTGGACATCGCGATACTCGGGTCCTTTGCGACACTGGAATGGGGGCTCATCCTGAGCGGCTACCTTGGTCTCCTGCTCCTCGGCATGGCCTTCCTGGGACTCGGGATTCTGGCCTCCTCCCTCACCGAAAACCAGGTCGTCGCCGCCGTCGGCGCCTTCGGCATCCTCCTGTTACTGTGGGTCATCGGTTGGTCCACCGAGGCGGCCGGGCCGACGCTGGGCCCTATCCTCTCACACCTTTCGATCATTAACCATTACGACAGCTTCGCCAAGGGAACCATTGAAAGCAGAGACGTGATCTTCTACCTTAACTTCACGCTCCTCTGCCTCTTCCTGACACTCCGTTCCCTGGAATCGAAACGGTGGAGAGGCTAACCATGGAAAAGTTCGCTCGCTTCGCCGTACCGGCCGGTCTCACCCTCCTTGTCGCCGGCGGGATTGCCTATAACATCCGTCCGGATCTGAAGGCGCTGATGGGGAGCATCCTCCTGCTCGGGGCGATCCTCATCCTTGTCAGCGTCTATCGTTCCTTTGGCGAGATCATGGCCTGGCTGAATCGGCGCTCCACGATCACCGGACTGAACGTCGTCCTGATGACGACGCTGGTGCTGGGGATCATCGGTCTGGTAGAGGTCATCTCGGCCAAGCACAACACGCGGTTCGACCTGACCGCAGGCAAACGGTACAGCCTTGCCGATCAGACCAGGAAAGTAGTCAGAGGACTCGCCACGGATGTTCAGGTCACGGCCTTCTTCCGAGCCGACCAGGCGGAGCGCCGGCCCGCCGACGATCTCCTGCGCCAGTATGCCGACCTCTCGCAGCGGTTCCGCTTCGAGGTGGTCGATCCTGACAGGAATCCCGGCAGGGCCAAGCGGTACGGCATTACCACGTACGGCACCACCGTCTTAGAGACCAAGGATAAGGAGGAGAAGATCAGTGAGGTGGATGAGGAGCACCTGACGAACGGGCTGGTCAAGCTGCTCCGTGAAGGGAAGCGGACGATCTATTTCCTGAAGGGGCACGGAGAGAACGAGCTGGAGGACGGATCGCGGAACGGTTACCGACAGGCCAAAGAAGCCATCGAGAAGGCCAACTACCAGGTCAAGGAGCTGTTACTGCTCCGCGAACGAGGGGTTCCGCAGGATGCCTCGATGCTGGTCATCAGCGGGCCGAAGCGCGACCTGGCTGAATCGGAGTTGCTGGCCCTGCAGGCATTTATCGAGCGAGGCGGGAAGCTGCTCATCCAGCTCGATCCGTTTACGGCGCCGAGCCTCAAGGCGTTCGTCGGTCGATATGGCATCAAGATCGGCGACGATGTGATTGTGGATCAGAACGCTCGCGTCATGGGCGGCGATTACCTGATGCCCGTGGTCTCCAACTACTATCCACACGCGATCACCCAGAATTTCACCCTCGCCTCCCTCTTTCCCTTTGCGCGCTCCGTGGATATCGCGGAACAGTCGCCGCAGGGTGTCACCGTCCAGAGGCTCGGGGAGACGGGACCGGGGAGCTGGGCGGAGACCGATAAAGGCGAATTGAATCGCGGCCAGCTCAGCTTTGAGAAAGGGCGGGATCGGCCTGGACCCGTCCCGGTGGGGGTCATCGCCACGGTGCAGGCCAAGCAGGCGTCGGCAGGAGCAGATGCGGGGAAGGCAGCCGTAGCGCAGGGGGCCAACGAGGGGCAGACGCACGAGCAACCCGGAGTGGCCAGGCTGGTGGTATACGGCAGTTCCGCCTTTGCCAGCAACAACTTCGTGAACTTCTCGGGGAACCGCGATCTCTTCCTAAACAGTATCAGTTGGCTGGCCGAAGAAGAGGGAATGATCTCCATCCGGCCCAGGGAGGCGAAAAATACCCCCATCATCTTGAGCGCGACCCAAGGGCGGATGACCTTCTGGCTGCTGGTCGTCGTAGTGCCGGGTCTGTTCCTGATCTCCGGAACATCCGTAGTCCTCGGACGAAGGCGGTCGCGGTGAGGTGGCGATCACTCGGTCTTCTCGTGTTGATTCTGGCGGCCCTGGGTGCGGCCTACTACGGCATGGAGACCAAGGGCATACTCTCCGGGTCGGATGGTAACCGATTATTTCAAGCCGAGGAGAAGGACGTCGAGCAGATCGCCATCACACGGGGCGAAGAGCTGATCGTGCTGAAGCACGAAGGCGACGGGTGGCGGTTGATCGAGCCTGTGCAAGTCACGGCCGATGGCTCAGAGGTCGTCCCGCTGCTCCATACGCTGCTGGAGGCCAGAGAAGAACGACGCATCGAGGAGGCGCCAACCCATCTCGCTGACTACGGGCTTGAGCGTCCTTCGCTCCAGCTCAGCGTGACGCTCAAGGATGGGAAGACGTTACCGGCTCTCCTGCTGGGCGATCTGAACCCGAACGGTCGCTCCGTTTATGCTAAACGGCCCGATCAGCCCGCGGTCTTCTTGGCGACCGTCATCGTGCGACTCCGTGCGGACCGGAAACCGGACGATTTTCGTGACAAGACCCTGCTCGCGCTGGAGCCGAACCAGGTCACCCAGGTCGAGCTGGCCGGTAAGGGACAACCGATCAGCCTCAGCCATGCTGAAGGGAAGGGGTGGGAGATCAGCAAGCCGATCAAGGCCAGGGCGGACGCGGCAGTGATCGGACAGTTGTTGTGGAAGATCAAGGACACCCGCGTGACAGCATTTGTCGACTCCGGCCCCGATGCCAAGCGCAGGTATGGCCTGGAGCGTCCCGATCTTATCGTAGAGTTAAAGGACGCAGGCAGCGTGAAGCGGCTCCTGCTCAAGAAGGCCGCCGACCCAAAGATCGGACTCTACGCCATGGCTGAGCCTGGAGAGGGGGTGGTAACCATCGATCCGGCCTTTCTGGACAGCTTTCCGAACGGACCGAACGCCTTCAAACAGGCAACCCCACCTGCGTCGTCCTCACCTTAATCAGAAAATCCCGAAGCGACCGCAGGAGCTGAAGGCGTTAGGCTTTGGAAGATGTTCGCTCGCCCTCCTGTAGCAAGCGCCAGTGCAGCGCAAACGAGAGGGCGGTATAGTAGATTGGATACAGCAGAGACCAGGCGACCAGCGAGGGCGAGGGATCGGGAAGCTGCCAGAGGAGAATCAGGAGCGCCGCGGCCCACAGGATGCCCAGCCCGATGGTGAGAGGGCGGAGGGTTCGAGTGCGGCTCGGATAGAGATACCTGATCGGCACCAGCACCATGATCGCCGCAAAGAGGGTGAAGACCGCGTTGAACCAGAGGGGACTCCCCCCGACATAATAGTAGAAGGCCAGGATGTTCCAGTACGAAGGAAACCCGGTGAAAAAATGATCCGGCGTCTTGGCAGAGACGTGACAGAAACGGTAGGCACTGGCCAGGAGCGGGAAGGACACAATCCAGATCGAGACCGACTCCGGCAATAAGTTGGCTGCCTGGATCAACACGATAGGGACGACCACATAATTCAAGTAATCAACGATATCATCAAGCTTCGTTCCATCGAATTGGGGCAGGACCTCCTTGACCCGGGCCAGTCGCGCCAGCGGCCCATCCACAGCATCGATCACGCCGGCCAGCACCATCCCGAAGAACGCCCCCCGATAATCGCCCCTGTGTATGGCGACCAGGCACCAGCCCCCGACAACCGCTCCCGATGCGGTAAGCAGGTGCACCGCCCACGCCATCACCCGCTGCCACGCACGCTCTCCCCTTTTCACGCCGGCCTTCCCATCCCTCCTCCACTACTCCACCAGTGAATACCGCGCCCCGCTGATTGTTTTACGCCCCTCGAATGCGGAAGTCGGGTTAGCGATCTTCTCGCTTACTTATCCCGGCGTTTTCCTTCTGAGGCTTATCGTGGCGGGTCAGTTCCGCCATCCATCCTTTGACCCGCTTGGCATCGTCTGAGTCCGGCGGCACCAGGGTGAGAAACCGCTGGAACGCCTCAACGGCCCCCTTCGCATCCCCCTTCTCTTTCAAGACCTGCCCTTTATCGAATAGCGCATGGGCGTACTTGGGGTTCAGGCTCAGCGCCCGGTCATACAGCTTTATGGCCTCATCCGGCCGGTTGCTCTGCGTCAAAATAATTCCGAGGTGAGTCAGCGCCTCGACATGGCTCCGATCGCTTATCAGGATCTGGTGGTATTTCTCCCAGGCCGCTTGGAGGTCACCGGCATCGAGCGAGGCGTGGGCCGCCTTCAAGGCCGAATCAATCTCGGAGGGCGAGAGACGGGGGCCGGGAGCCGTCGATGCCGAAGAGGCAGGTGATTGCGTCGGCCTGACGAGAGGAACGAAGGCTGAGGCCAGGTACCCAAGAAGAAAGCCTACGGCCAAAGCGCTACCCAGCATTATGACAAGACGTATCTTGCCGGTGGACCGTTGTTCTTCCATTATCTCCTCTGAGTTTCCTTCGAAAATAGTATTCAGCAATCAACGATCAGCCGTCAGCTTCAGACAAACCCCCCTGACCCCCCTTTCAAAAAGGGGGGATACTTATACGTTTCCTTACCTCCCCCTTTCGCAAAGGGGGATTGAGGGGGTTTTCGTGCACCAGGGTTGGACAGTACCTCACGAGGTGTTCTTTACAACAATATTCCTCTTTTGCTGATTCGAATTTTTTACTCAGATGCTTACCCGCGGTTCCGTCTTCTCGTCTCCCGGCCTTGAGCTTAGCACGGTTTCTGCCGCAAGCGTCTCCTCCAATTCGGCAGCGTGATCCTTGGCCATTTGTTCCCCCGTGAGCGTCCCCGTCAGCCAGACCTGACTCATCGGGTAGATATCAGGCCGAAAGATGACGCTGTAGAAGTGCCAGACCAGGACAGCAAGGGTTGCAAGCCAGGCCTCGTAATAATGAACGACGCTCGCCAGGTCAATAACCAAAAGAGGCCAGCGCTTCAGCACAACAGTTTGAAACCACATGATAAACCCGGTGCCGGCCATAACGACAGTTCCCCACATGACCGCCCAGTACTCCAGCTTCTCCACGTACGTAAAGCGGTAGAAACGGGGCCGGTATAGCCGCAGACCCAGGTTAAAGGTCACCATTTCCCATGCCTCGTCTAAGTCCCGCCGGCAGGGTTGCATCAACCGGAACTGAGTCCGACCACGCTGTGTACCGAGGAGATACGCCAGATGATACCCTGCCGCCAGCGTCATGAGAACGCCGGCGATCCGATGTAGCCAAGCTCGGACGGCATACCCTCTTTCAATCCAGACCAGCGGCTGCGCTCACCATGCATCAGGATACTTCAGGGCAAAGCCGGTGATCGCCAAGATCGTGAAGGTCACAAGCAGCGTGAAGTGCTGAATCCGCTCATTGAGCGTCAAGCGCTCAAAAAGCCGGCGCGCCACCTCGGGAGGCACGCGGGATTCGTCTTCCCGCTGCCCCTCTGCCCGCCAACGCTCTCGCACATGTGCCAGGAAGTCAAGCCCGTTGTGCAGGCTCATCCCGCCAATGGCGACAACGATGATCGCAAGGTAGATCCGTCGGACCAAGGTCACCCATGGGTGCTCGCCGAACCCGGGGGCCACGTGGATCCTGGTACTGGCCAATTGCATGCCGGCGCCTCGGTGGCACTGCCCGCAGGTTCGCGAGAGATTCATCGGATTAACGGTGGAGCGAGGATCGGAGGAGGGCTGGATATTGTGGGTCCCATGGCAGCTTGCACAGTTGGCCACCACGGGCGACCCACCTCTCGCAGCCAGGCCGTGAAAGCTCTCAAAGAACGTCTCGGCTCGCCGCGGCGCGAGGCCAAACTCCTCGACCACCCGTACCGCCTCGTGGCAGGCAGCGCAGGTCTTGGAGACCGTCAGTGGCGCCACCCGCGATCCCGGGGCGCGGGTGGCAGTGATCCCATGCTCCCCGTGGCAATCAGTGCATGTCGGCGCCGCGAAAACCCCGTGTGAGACGGCCCTCCCGTGCACGCTGGCCTGAAACTGACCGGCTACGTCGTCGTGGCACTGCTTGCAGGTGACGGCGACGTTCTGCTTGAAGACGGCCGAGGCGGGGTCGGCAGCTCGTCGGATCTCGTGGGCGCCATGGCAATCGGTGCAGGTTGCGGCAGTGAGATTGCCTTTCTGCAGGATGGCCTGGCCGTGGATGCTTTGCACAAAGAGCGCAACGACCCGCGGCCTGACGATCCGTTCTTGGGCGATTATCTTCGGATCGGCATGGCAGCGGGCACAGGTTTCGTGAATCTGCGAGCGATGGGTGGGCGACACAGGGTCGCGGTGCGATTTGACGGCGTGGGCCGTGTGGCACGTGGCGCAAGTAGGCAGGTTCCGAGTTCTCTCCCCACGGCTACCGGCATGAATACCGGCCGCCATCTGCTTTGCCTGGCGGCCATGGCACGAAGCGCAGATGACGTTGCCATCGGCGGCTATCTTCTGGATTCGGTGACTGCCATGGCAGGCGACGCAATTGGCGCTGGGGCCGCTGCCACCCAGCTTGGCATGAGCGCTCTCCGGAACCTTCTCATGGGGCTTGAATGGCAGGAGCCGCAACGGACTGGCTGGGGCGTTTCGGTGTGAGATCCTTCTGAGATGTCACTATGGCACTCGGCGCAAGCAAGCCCTTTGTGCGCAGATTGAACCAGGTCGGCCGGCTCTATGAACAGCGAAGTGTATCGTCCTCCCCTGATCTCCTTCTTCAAGTCTGGATCGTTGTGACAGGCCAGGCACTCCTTAGAAGCAGCGGGCGACTCCGAGGTAACCGCAAAGGCATTCGGAACTACAGTTAAGAAAAGCCAGGCAAGGGAAAGGCCTCCGACCACCTTTCCGCAGCATACGCTCCTCATTATCAAGCGCGAAATGGTATCGCTACCCACATTCCCAAAGAGGGGGTACGATAGCAGCGGTTGCGGATCGACAGACTCTCAAGTCAGCCACCCGCCCCAACCCAGTTACTGCGTCTCGGTGCTCTTCGACTGCGGAACCATAATGACCTTATGGCACTTCAGGCAGTTGTTCATCTCCTTTGTGGAGAATGCAACCTTCCCGTTATGGCATGTACCACACGCCTTTCCTTCATTGAAGGCCTTCATGGTAATGTCCGAAGAGGTTCCAATCTTATTTTTGAAGGGTTTACCCTTGCCGTGGCAACTCAGGCACTTCTGACCTTTTTCAATATGCGCGTTGTGATCGAACGTTACCTTCCCCGGGCTCGGGTTCCCCGCCTCATCCTTTGTCTTCTGCTCGAAGGCGAAGGGAGGTGGAATCTTCGGTTTTGGCTGGGCGAGACTACGCGCCGGCGTCAAACTTACGAGCAGGAGGCACGCGAGAGCAAGCGTAGCGCTCCTTCCGATAATTGAACTCATGCTTCTTCCTTTCTACGGGCAGTTTTCCCGAATCGTGGGAGTCTTATCGAGTCTCACGGCTGCGTCCTAACGCTCATGGCCCATGCGAGCAAGCCGTCATACCGGGCAGCATTCCACCTGTTTTTACTTTCCCCTGGACTATAGTCACTCCATCCATTCATGTCAATGCCGGCGGTATTGTCAGCCAGGCCCTCTCCGTCTATCAACTTCCCTGATCTTCAAGAAGAGGCCGATCAGGACCGCGCCAATGACCAGCACGGCGGCCACCAGCCCCTTGCGGCGGAACTGCAGCTCGGTCAGGAGGTCTTGACCGCTTTCGAGGCTCTTCTGCGCGACGATCAACCCTGAGTCGGTGGCGGCCTTGATCTTTTCCATCTGAAGCGAATGAGTTTCGGTTCTGGCCTTGATCAAGGACTCTTTCGCCGTAAGAAGCTCGAATCGAGGAGTGCCAATCTCCATTCCCGCGTGCTCGGCCCTGGTAAGGATTGCCGCTGCCTGATCGATCCGACTCGAAAGGCCCTCGACCATGGTTCGTAACTCAGCAGCCTTCTTTAGGGGCGCAGAGTTCGCTTCATGGCAGGTGGCACAAGGGGTATCTTCTCCACCAGTCAGCATCGCGTCTGACGGTTTCGTGACATCGTGATTACCGTGGCATGTCACGCACGCCGGCATCCCTAGCTCGGCGAATGCCGGCCCGTGCACGCTCTTAGCGAAGAGCTCGGCCGTCACGACATGACAGTGGCTACAGACATTCGCCACTGAATCGATGCCGGGAGGGGTGGCGCCGTGACTACCGTGGCAGCTACTGCATGTCGGAGAGGCGAGGTCCCCTCTCTTCGTTAACATCTCGTAGTGGATGCTCTGTTTGTACTTCTCAAGCTGATCGGTAGGGATCTTGTACGCTTTCATATACTCAGCGTTGCCGTGGCATCGGCTGCAGGTCTCAGCGACCTTGACAGGATAGGTCCAGGCCATCTGGTCCTTGATGGCACGGATGGCATGCACGTCATGGCAACTGATACAGACGGCGACCTTCTGATCTCCCCCACGAAGCCTTTTGCCGTGGACACTGGTATAGTATTCCTTCACCTGGTCTGTCCGAATGGATGGATTGAACTTCCGCATATAGACTGGATCGCTGTGACACTTCCCGCAGGATTCAGGGATCGCGTGCCGTTTCGGTTTACCCAGGAACCCCTTGGCCGGGCTGTGGCTCTGCGCCTTGTTGTCGAGCGCGGTGTTGTCGCCACCGTGACAGCTCTGACAGCCCAGTCCCCGCGCCAGGTGGTAATCGTCTTTAATCTTGAAGGCCGGACGGCTGAGGCGCTCCTCTTTTAATGTGTTGTGACAGTCAACGCAGGCATCCATCGCTACCGCGAAGGGGACGCGGATCAAGCAGGCCGCAGTCAGGAGGAGGCCGAAGCAGGCAACGCGCAGCGCGATCCTCATCGCCACCTCATTTGAAGGCTGGGGCGAAATATCCAAGCGCGGTGAACACCACGATGTACGCAATGATGCCGATCCCGATCCATCGGAAGAATGGGCTTGGCTCTCCCGATGCGCTCCTTTTATCCAAAAATGGGACCAGTAAGAGCAACAGCCCGCCCAGACTATAGCCCAGGACCCCCAATACCTCACCGTCAAAGGGGCCGACCTTGGCCGGAATATACTTCAAGCTCTGAAACATGAAGACGAAGTACCATTCCGGTCGGATCCCAGCGGGTGCGGGGGCGAAGGGATCGGCCTTTTGCCCCAGCTCCCATGGGTACAGCGCAGCTAGGGCGGCCAAGAGCCCGAGGGTTACGAACCAGCCGAAGAGGTCTCGCAACAGAAAATTGGGGACAAACGGCATGGTCTTGAGCGGCTGTCTCGCCTGAGCTCGCTCCACGGCTGGGGGAACGCTCATCCCCTGCTTCTGGACCAGGAACAGATGGAGACCGAGGATCACGGTTATGAGCGCCGGCAGGATGGCAATGTGCATGCCGTAAAAGCGAGAAACCGTCGCACCCGTGACCTCATCGCTACCCCGGAGGAGCCGCAGCAGAACAGGACCCACAAGCGGGAACTGCCCAGCGATCTCGGTCCCGACTTTGGTGGCGAAATACGAGAGAACATTCCAGGGCAGCAGATACCCACTGAAGCCGAAGAAAAGCACTACGCCGAAAAGCAACACTCCGGTCACCCATGTCAGCTCTCGTGGCTTTCGGTAGGCCTGGGTGAGGTAGACACTGAACAGGTGGATCATCATCGTCAGTACCATCAGGTTGGCTGACCAGCTATGGATCGAGCGAACGAGCCAACCGAATTGAACCTCGGTCATAATAAATTGAACGCTCTCGTACGCCTCTTCGCCACTGGGCCGGTAGTAGAGGGTCAGCAGGATCCCTGTAGCCGCTTGGATCCCGAAGAGAAAGAGCGTCATCCCACCGAAATAGTACCAGACGGTATGACGATGGACAGGGATGACCTTCTTCTGGATGAGATGCCTGAGCGGCCAAAGATCGATTCGCTCTTCGATCCAGGCCGTAATCCGATCTCCCGTCACCTCACTTATCCTTTCATGACGATGATCTGATCTCCCCGGACGTTCAGCTTCAGAGGCTCCAGGGGCCGCGGCGGCGGGCCGCTGATGTTTTTTCCATTCAGGTCGTACACGCCATTGTGGCAGGCGCACCAGATGTCCTGCCGATCTTCCCGGTATTGCACCGTACATTCCAGGTGAGTGCAGACCGCAGAGAAAGCCCGCACCTCGCCGGCCGACGTCTTCACTAGGATACCCGGGCGACTCCTGAAGCGGAAGATCCGCCCCGTATTCGCCTTCAGCTCGGCGAGCTTCCAGGGAAGGGTCACGCTGAATGTGGTTGGCTCGGCAAGTTTTGGGGGGATCAAGTATTTTACGATTGGATAAAGTATGGATACGAAGAGCACGCCGATAGAACTTCCAAGAAGCCAATTCACCGTTCGCCGCCCACGATCGACCTGTTCATCTTGCTGTGGCACAACCATTCCCTCCTTCAGACTTGAACGTGAAAAGCTAGCCCGTCAGGCTGGCTTCCATACTCCTTACGAACGCAACGTATTGGCGCCTCAGCGAGGCGCCGGAAACCGGGGGGCGCGGTCAGAATTGATAGCGAAGCGTAAATCCTGCAATATGGGCGTCGTAATTCTGGACGAACCGAGCCGGCCGTCGGGGGCCGGTTTGTTAGGCCCCCTGCGAGGCCTTCCGCGTGCAATTTAAGGGCGATCAGGCCGAAGCCGCTCAGGATGGCAAGCCACAGGCACGGGAGCAGTCTGTCCGTGTCAACGGTAAAGGCGTGGCCTCCGAGCAATGCGCCGAAGCCAATCATGTGGAGCGTGCGGAAGGTGATGGAGAAGGCCCGCGCTCCTTGCAGGTGCCTCGTCTGCTTTGGAAAGAGCCAGCGGCGCAGAGCCTCCATTATCCCCTTAGGCCTTTACCAGTTTGACCCACGTATCGTAAAACACCGCACTACCGCCCGTTACGTCCACCAGACAGGTGTTCTTGAGGACCGGGTCCACACGCATCGCGGCGTTGGCGTGAAGCCCCGCGGCGCGATGCTTATCCCCCTTGATGGTCTGTCCGTCCACCACGACATCGGCTGATCCGTAGGCCCAATGGCCGTGTCCCAAGGAGAATGCGATCACCCCAGGCCGAATCCCCTGGATGACCTTGACCGCTCCGATCATGGGGATCTTGCGTCCATTTCTCAGGTCCCAGACTCCGTCGGGATTGGAGGCGGAGGTGATCCTCGCCTGGTCGTCGTTCTTGAGGCCAAGGCGATCGGCGTCCTCTTCGTTGATGATGATCGAGTTTCGTGGTAGGAGCTGGAGGAGCAGGTAGTTCGCTGCCGTCCGGGATTTCGTATGCGCGATCTCGCGGAAGCTGATCAACTGGAGGTCGAAGCCGGCGTCCACGATGGGCCGTCCAAGGACGTCGGTGCCCGCCGGGATGTAGGTCGCCGTCCCCGGGAAGGCCTTGCCCGTCATGCTGTTCTTCGTCTTCGCTGTCTTCTCCTGATAGAGATTGATAAGCGTTCCATACTTGTTCCCGACCAGCCCCCCCGCCGGGTATGCCTTTTCGAAATCCTGGAAGCGGCCCCCTCGGTTCAGGACGTAGACGACCTTCCGCCACCACTTGTCGCCGACGACCCGCTTCCAATAGCTGGCATCGAAGACCGTCTTAGGCAAGTGCTGTCGCGACGCGAGGAATAGTTCCACCTCGGCGTCCAACGCGTCCAGAACGTCCTCGGTCGGTTTCTCGGCGGCGACGTTGGCCACCATCCGGAGGTAGAGGTCCTCGGGTCGGACGAAGGGGACCCCCGGCTCGAAGCCGTCCTTCCCGAACCCCGGCAGCCCCATTTTCTCCGCGATGCCCAGGATCATCGCCTCCAGCGAAATGGGCATGTGCTGGCCGAATACGGTGACGGTCTGGGGGACGGGAGCGATGACCGGCTGCCGGATCGGCTGCACCTTTGCCGCCATCGAGGGGTGGGATCCGTTAAATTCCCACCGCTCGAGGTAGGTCAGGTCCGGGAAGATATAGTCGGCGTACATCGAGGTCTCGCCGATGACGATGTCGTTCGCCACAAGCAGGGGGATCCTGTTCGGGTCGGCCAGGATCTCGATGTTCGTGTGGCCGGCCGGGAGGGAGTAAGCGGGAGAGCCCATGTAGAGGAACATGGCCTTGATCTGGTAGGGGTACCTGTCCCCGGCCGACGGGATGATCTCCTGGTAAATGTCGCTGGAGAGGGGATACCAGTTGCGCTTCGCTGGGTAGCCGGCAAAAAGGGTGGTCTCCTCATACTTCACGTCGTGGCGGATGATGCTGATGCCGAAGGGGGCCTGCTTGCCCTGGATCATCTTCCCGATGGGGAACGGCTGGCCCTCCTTGCCGCCCGTCGCGTCAAAGGTCGAGGCCTGAATCATTCCCCCCTTCCAATCGTAGTTCCCGATAAGCAGGTTCAGGCTGAACCAGGCGGCCACGTTGTAGAAGCCGTTGGTGTGCTGCGACACACCCCGGTGGATGTCGGCGGCCGCATGCTTGCCGTGGCTGGTGAACTCCCAGGCCAGATCGGTGATATCCTTCGACTTCAGGCCGCAGATGGCCGCCCACTCCTCGATGCTGTGGGCGGCGGCGGCGGCGTACAGGACTTGAAGACCACTCTTGACCTTGATCCCCTTGATCTCTGTTGCGATCAGAAGGTCTCCCTTTTCGGGTGTCTTTTCGTCGTAGGGATCGAAGGGAACGGTGGTCCCGTCCTTCAATACTACGAAGGGATCGAACTCGTAGGGCTTGCCGTCCTTGCCCGTTCGCGTTTCCTTCGTTCCAATGCCGATCTCCGATGCGCGGAGGAAGGGACCGGGCTTCCCATCCTTGTCCAGCTTCACCAGCCAGGCGGCATTGCACCACGTGGGCTCGCCGTCGGCCTTCGCCGCGGCCTTGTTGGCATTGGCCAAGTACCGGGCGTCGTACCGTTTATTCTCGATGACCCAGCGGATGATCCCCAGGGCAAGGGCGCCCTCGGTCCCCGGCTTGTTGGGCAGCCACCGCCAGGCCTTGGCTGCGGTCTTGGAGAGGCGCGGGTCCACCACGGCGATCTTCAGCCGGCCCGAGACCAGGCCCTCGGTGATCCGGGGGGTCCGATGGGGTGGGCCGTAATTCCCCTCCAGGGGTGAGGCCCCGACGAAGATGATGAACTCGCTGTTGGCGGTGTCGGCCTGCCAGTAGAACTTCCGCCCCCCAGTCCACTTGCCGTCCATGTACTGCTCGCTCATCGCCTTGCCGGTGAAGTAGATGGAGCCCTGGCAGACCGTCGTGTGGCCATGGGCGTTCACAGAGCCGAAGGCGTCCCTGGTGAATCGAGGGATCAGGTCCGCCCGCCCGCCCTTCAGGCGGCCCCAGACGAAGGCCATCTGGTTGTTCTTGGGACCCAGGTCCGGGTGGTCAGGATCGATAAGCTTGTCCAGGTGGGCGGCGTGCTTGGCCTTGAAATCGGCGATCGTCATTTTCTTGGCCCCAACGAGCTTCGCGTCCTCCGCTAGCTCCGCGGCGAGCTTCGCGTCTCGAAGCGCCCAGAGGTCCTTCAGGCCCGTGACCGCTCGGTTCTCCTCGCCGGGTACATCCTTGAACAGGAGGCCCCCCTCGACGATCTCGTTGATGGCCTGGTCGAAGGGGATGCTGACCCACTTGTTTTCCCCGCGCTTGCCGGCGCGCTTCAGGACCTTCACGATGCGATAGGGGTCATAGACCGTGGCCATTCCTGCCTGGCCCTTCGGGCAGAGAATGCTGTCTATCGTTGCCGTCTCGAAGGGCGACGTCTTGTAGGGCATGTGAGGGAACATTCCCCAGGGGCTGAAGGGGTTCCCGTCCAGCTTCACCACGACTCCGCCTTGGAGCTTGGCTTTGATCCCGCAAACGGTGTTGCACTGGAGGCAGACGGTGTACAGGATGTTCTCAGGTTTGGCCAGAGGATAGGTCGCGCCTGGCGATACGGTTCCTGCCTCGGCGCTCTTGATCCAGTCCAGGGCCGACGCCAACCGATCGGCGAGAACCGCTGAGCCGCCCAGGAAGGCCGAGGTTTTCAGGAAGTCCCGGCGGTCCAGGCGGCACGCCGGGGTTTCCAAGTCGTTGTGCACCAGTTCATTCGTCATGGCGTCCTCCTCCCTCACAGCTTGCCTTGGTGGCACGCCAGGCATGTCTTCAGGTTGTCAGTCACTTCGGTATCATCGACCAGGTAATAGACCCGAGGCTTCGTCTTCAGGTGTTCCTTGAGTTGAAGGCTCCGATGCCTGCGCAGGATCTCTGAGACCAGGCTGTGCGGGTCGGTCTCGTCGCCAAAGTAGGTGACCCCGCCATCGCAGGTGGTGACGCACGCGGGGACCATGCCGGCCTCAAGCCGGTGGATGCAGAAGTGGCACTTCCGGCCGGTCCCTGAGGGGAGCTTTCCGCCAGTACGCTGCCAGGGCGTGCCGTACTCGAAGCTCGTCGCGGCCTCGTAAGGTTGGGGCGCCAGAGTCCCCTTGGTCCAGAGCGTTCCTTCGTCGTAGTAAATGGCGGTGTATGGGCAGGCCTTCTGGGCTGCCTCCACGACCTCCTTGTCTCGGAACTTCGCATAGTCGATGGCTACAATGCCATCGGGACGCTTATAGATCGCGCCCGGGCTCATGGCGTTCGCCGCCTTGGCGCAGGGCGGGTCGTCGCACTGCATGCAGTTGGTCGGCATGGAGATGCGACTCACGTTGGGATAGTCGCCCATTTCCACCTCGGGTACGCTCCGGTATGTGACGCCAGGGCCAGCGACGTTTTCGGTCATACACGCCACAACACAGGCGAAGCAGGCAGTGCATTTCTTCGTGTTCACCACCATGACCCACTTCCGCTGCTCCACCGGCTTCTTTAAAGCACGCCTGATGTCCTCCTGCATGCGCAGGAGTTCAAGCCCCCTCGGCCCCATGGGGGTCCGCGAGAGGAGGAGAGTGCCCGCTGCTGTCGATTCCTCTGTTCCTGCCGACGTGCCGTCCTCGACTAATACGGCGGCCGCGCCGGCAGCCGCCGTGACCGCTCCTGCGGCTGCTGCTGCGAGAAACTGTCGTCTCTCCATCGCCTTCTCCTTACGCCCTTAGGCTTCCGGTTTCCGTCCAAAACAGAAAGGAAACCTACCCGCCATCGGCGAATAGGGTCCCTTTCCAAGGTCGCTTGGCCGAGGTTAAAAGCACTAATCCCCTATTTAGAACTGGACCATCAGCTCGGCGATCCCTTGATGAGCAACATTGCTGCCGTGGCTATTGCTCATTCCGACTTGATTCCGGTTAGGGCTGAGGTCGGTCACGATATAGTTACCCCGTAGCCGAACGCTGGGGTTAACGTACCAGGTCAGACCGAGGGTGCCAGACTCTATCTCCAGTGGCACCTCGTTCTTGGCCGAGTCAGGCGTAGAAAATTTGCCCGAGTTATCCTCGACGCGCAGGTACTCGTAGCGAGCGTTAGCCAGCAGGCCACTGCGCTTGTTGCTGAAGATCCAGTACCCGATCGACCCATGCCCACCCTGCATGACGAGGCCATCGAGATTGCTGCCGCCAGCACCCAATGCGTCACGCTCCTGGGAGGCGTAGGCGTACTCACCCTTGATCACAAACGGGTAGAAGTCGAACACGATGTCGCCGCCGCCAGTGTTTCGGTCCCCGTTGATCAGGAAGCCGTTCTGGGTCACGCCGACGCCGTTGCCGGCCAGTCTGACGTTGGTCGGGCCAACTGGGTTAAAGCGATGAAACGACGAGGTACCACCGACTGGTGTCGTCACGCTGTTGGCATCGGTAGCGCCGTTACCCCTCACCACCGAAAAGGTGCGATGATCGGCATTCAGGCCGATGGTGAGTTGGCCGAAGGGCATCGGGGGTGAAAAGGCAACTCGACCGGTGAACTCCTTATCGCCATCATTATCGATGCCGCCGGAGCACTGGTCGACCCGACCGCAACCGTTATAGATCCCCACCCCATAGTAGATAGGCATGTTGGCGAGTTTCACATTGCCCTCGACGGTGGCCCCAAGCTGATAGTCCGGGGACAGCGCCCTTGCAATGACCGTCCGCTCGGCGAAGTCCAGGTCCCGAGAGGAGGTGAGGTTCTCGAGGCCGAATCGAGGCTTGTGCTGCCCTACGGTCACCTTTGCCCAAGGGGCATACGTGTAGCTACCCCAGGCCTCATCGACCCGCGTGCCGATGGAGCCGCCATTGATCTCTGACTCGATGAAGAAGCCGAAGTCGTTGAAGACCTGGCCGCTTAGGCTGATCCGGATGCGACGAAACCTAAATGTGCTTGGATCGTGCCGTGCCATCCCTGCTGCCGTCAAATCCTGACCACCAACTGTACCGGGGAAATCCTTCATTATCTCGCGACCCTTCAACTTGCATCCAAGTCTGGATGAATCCGCGCAGGTTCAGTCGGAACTGGTCGTCGGCTGACTTCAGGAAGAACCCCTTCCCGGGCTCAAACCCGGTGAGTAGTGACGATGCTGCGGCTTCGGCAGCCTTCTTTTCCACCTCCATTACGCGCCTGTCGATCTCTGTCTGCTGCGCGGTCCGGTCTTGCCGTAGTCGGTGCATCTCCTGCTGCAACTGCTGCAGTGACTTCTGCTGCGTCTCAAATGCCTGCTCGAGCTCCGTGAGCTTATCGGCCCACGCCCCCACCGGGGCGAGCAGCAAGGCGCTGCCCAGGACGATACCGCGAACCCACCAGCTTCTTTGATCCAAGATTCTCCCATCTGCGTCATTAGGCCACCCACCGCGCTCCAAAGCACAAAGCGCTTTGTTAGTGCGGGGCGCAGAACGTACCCGGCTCCTATCAGGCGATCCCACGCTCGGCGAACGCGGGCACGTATCGCGCCGTCTAGAATGTTACTCAAAGGGATCTCGTCACGCCATGTAAGATGTAACCCGGACAGTCACCGTTTCAGAGAAGAGTCGAGGTTCCTGGAGGATACAACTTGGGCGTAAAGACCTTCGGTTCCAGAGGGCGGTGATCGGAATCGACTGCAAGCCCATCCAACGAGGAGAGTAACAAACAGCAAGGGCAACAGGGCGGTTACAGCGTCACGCTTCTTCATCCTTGAACCCTTTACGTGTGGAGCGCGAATGGAAACGCAACCCTGACTTCCAGCAGTGAAGGGACTATATGATTGCTTGTATGGAATGTCAAGCGTTTACCTGTCTCGTGTTCTGTCGCGATCTGCTCCCGCCACACTATCGTCCTCATACAAACGCATCAATCGCGCAGTAAATGGTTGGAGCAGGCTCTAAAGAAACGCTGCATTACAGCCCATCTCCGACGGGGCTTCACGCGCGAAATATCACTTGTCGCATCGGGCGGGTTCGCCTATGATGATGGCGAGTATGATACTACGTCACGGATGCTTGTCAATGTGGTCTCAGCAGCGGTGTTCTCTGGGAAAGCGCAGTGTCGGAACGTAGATCTTGACAAGCCTATCGGCCAGCCGACGGAGGGACGGACTAAAGTGAACGCTCACGTGATCTTGGAGGACCTGAATCCCAGGCAGGAAGAGGCGGTCCTGCACACCGAGGGGCCGCTCCTGGTACTGGCGGGGGCCGGATCAGGGAAGACCAGGGTCATCACCAAGCGGATCGCCTACCTGATCGGCCACTGCGGGGTCCCACCCTGGAATATCCTGGCCGTCACGTTTACCAACAAGGCGGCCGGCGAGATGAAGCGGCGAGTGGCGGACCTCTTGGGGCAAAGCTGCCCTGAGTCGTTCGACCAGGCTCACCACTGGCGTAGTCAAAGGGATGGCAGCGGCGTCTGGGTCGGAACGTTTCATGCCACCTGCGTTCGGATTCTGCGGAAGCATGGCGCGGCGTTGGGCTTGAAGAGCGCCTTCGTCATCTATGACGAGGGCGATCAGATGAGCCTGATGCGGGATTGTCTGCGGGGGCTGGGCTTGTCCGAGCGCGCGATCAAGCCTCGTGCGATCCTCTCCCGCATCAGCCGCGCGAAGAACGAACTCCTCTCCCCCGAGGAGTATGCGTTGCAGGCCAATGACCATATGGAGGAGCGGACCGCCAAGTTGTACATCATGTATCAGGAGCGATTGGAGGGACTACAGGCGCTCGACTTCGACGATCTACTCATGGCGACGGTACGCCTCTTTGAGGAGCACCACGAAGTACTGGCTGCCTATCAGGACCTCTGGCGCTACATCCTGGTGGACGAGTACCAGGATACCAACCACGTCCAGTACCGCCTAATCCATCTGCTGGCCGGCAAGTACGGGCATCTCTGCGTGGTAGGCGATGACGACCAGTCGATCTATCGGTGGCGCGGCGCCGACCTGAACAACATCCTGGACTTCGAGCGGGACCATCCGGGCTGCGTGGTGATCCGGCTGGAACAGAACTATCGATCGACGCAACGGATCTTGCAGGGCGCGGGGGCGGTGGTAGCCCATAACAGCGATCGGAAGGGGAAGACCTTATGGACCGAAAACGAGGTCGGGGACACCATCGTGCTCTACCGAGCCCTCGATGAAACCGATGAGGCCCTCTTCGCCGCCAGAACGATCCAGGGTCAGGTGGCCAATGACGCAACGCGGTACGACGACTACGCGATCTTCTACCGGACAAACGCGCAGTCTCGCGTCTTGGAAGAGGCCCTGCGTCAGGCCCTGATCCCGTACGTCATTGTGGGTGGGCTCCGCTTCTATGAACGGAAAGAGATTAAGGACCTCCTGGCCTATTTACGCTGGGTGGTAAATCCCGCCGACAGCATCAGTTTCAAGCGGCTTGTGAATGCGCCGGCACGCGGGATCGGACCGGCCACCATCGCCAAGCTCGAACTGTTGGCCATGCAAGGAAAGAGTACGATCTGGGAAGCGTGCCGACGCGCGGTACGGGAGAAGCTGTTCAACACCAAGCAACAGGCGGCCATGGAGGGATTGCTCCACCTGATTGAAGAGGTCAGGGCAAAATCCGCCTTCACCCAGATTCCAGACCTGATCGCGGAACTGATCACCGCTTCCGGGTACGCTGAAGAGCTTCAGCGCGATGGAACGCCGGAGGACCAGAGCCGCCTGGAAAACCTGAAAGAGCTCGTTACTGCCGCCCAAGAGTTTGTGGAGCGAAATGCGGAAGGGGGGCTGCCGGCGTTTCTCGACTCCGTCGCCCTGATTAGTGACCTCGACGCGTATACCGAAGGCCGGGGCGCGGTAACGCTCATGACGCTCCATACGGCCAAGGGTCTGGAGTTTGAAACGGTCTTTATGGTCGGGCTAGAGGAAGGGATCTTCCCTCACGCCCTTGCCATGCCTGACGAGCGTGAGTTAGAGGAGGAACGCCGACTCTGTTATGTTGGCATGACCAGGGCAAAGCGACGGCTCTACCTTGCGTCGGCACGACAGCGACGGCTCTACGGCAACAGTGGGTTTAACCTGCCGTCACGGTTCCTGGATGAAATCCCGCCCGAAGTTCTCCAGGTCCAAGATCCGTGGGAATCCAGAGGCGCACCGCCCCCTGCCTTTCATAAGCATCAAGAAGAGGATGAGCCCTTTGTCGACCGCCTGCATCCAGGAGCCCGCATCCGGCATCCCGACTTCGGCATCGGGGTGATCCGGGAACGGAGCGGCAGCGGGGATGATTTGAAGATCGTCGTGAGGTTCAATGGCGCCGGTGAAAAGAAGCTCATGGTCAAGTATGCCCAACTGGAGCAGGCGTAGATAACCGCTTGCCACGCAGGACACTAATGCAAGAGGACATGTGCCATGAAGATCACACTTAAAGAGGTCGAGCATGTGGCCCGGCTGGCCCGTTTGGAGCTCACCGCGGAGGAAAAGGAACGGATGCGGGCTCAGATCGACTCGATCCTGAGCTATATCGACAAGCTGAATGAGTTGGACACGTCTGCTGTCGAGCCGACCTCTCACGTCCTGCCGATGATCAATGTCTTCCGTGAGGATGAGGTCATGCCTTCGCTTTCTCAGGAAGAGGTCCTGGTCAATGCGCCAGACCGGCATGAGCTCTTCTTCCGGGTCCCGAGAATCCTGGAGGAGTAACGCCGTGGACCTCACTCAACTCACCATCCACGAGATGCAGGCAATGCTCGCTACGCGCGACGCGAGCGCAACCGAGCTTGTCCGCTCGGTGTTGGATCGGATCACGCGCCTCGATGGACAGGTCATGGCGTACACGACCCTGACCGAGGAAAGAGCCCTTGAGCAAGCCGGGACCGTCGATCGATTGCTCGCCGTGGGCACTCCCCTCCCCCCGTTGGCCGGCATCCCACTGGCGATTAAAGATGTCATCTGCACCAAAGGGGTGCGGACCACCTGCGCATCGAGGATCCTGGAACCCTACGAGCCACCGTACGATGCAACGGTCATCCGGCGCCTCAAAGCGCAAGAGGCGGTTCTGCTGGGGAAGACGAATATGGACGAGTTCGCCATGGGCTCCTCGACGGAGAACTCGGCCTTCTTCCGGACGCGGAATCCCTGGGCGCTTGACTATGTCCCCGGTGGCTCCTCGGGCGGCTCTGCCGCCGCGGTGGCGGCCGATCTCTGCGCCGCCGCGCTCGGCAGTGACACCGGTGGCTCGATCCGGCAGCCGGCGAGTTTCTGTGGCATTGCGGGTCTCAAGCCGACCTATGGCCGGGTCTCCAGATACGGCCTGGTGGCCTTCGCCTCATCACTCGACCAGATCGGACCCTTCGCGAAAGATATTCGCGATTGCGCCATGTTGCTGCACGCGATCGCCGGACACGACCCCTGCGATTCGACCTCGGCGGACCTGCCCGTTCCCGATTACTGCTCCGCCCTGACCGGAGACGTTCGGGGGGTGCGCATCGGTATTCCTGACGACTATTTTATCGAGGGGATGGACCCGGAGGTCGAGGCGGCCATCTGGACGGCAATCCGGACGCTTAAGGAACTGGGGGCGACGCAGGAAAAGGTCTCCCTCCCTCACACCCCGTATGCCATCGCGACCTACTACATCGTGGCGACCGCTGAGGCCAGCAGCAACCTGGGCCGCTACGACGGGGTCAAATACGGGTATAGGACCACGCGGCCGGCTGACTTGCTGGAAATGTACCAGAGGAGCCGGCGGGAGGGATTTGGGCCGGAGGTCAAGCGCCGGATTATGCTCGGGACCTATGCGCTGTCGGCCGGCTACTACGATGCCTACTACCTCAAAGCCCAGAAGGTCCGGACGCTGATCCGGCGGGACTTTGAGCGGGCCTTCGAGCAGTGCGATGTGATCGCGACCCCCACCTCGCCGACGCCGCCGTTCAAGTTTGGCGAGAAGACCGAGGATCCGCTCCAGATGTACCTCTCAGATATCTTCACGATCTCGGTCAACCTGGCTGGTCTACCTGGCGTCTCGATCCCATGCGGGTTTACCAAGGCTGGACTGCCGATCGGGCTTCAGCTTATCGGTAAGCCCTTCGACGAGGCGACGATCCTGAAGGTGGCGCACACCTATGAGCAGGCGACCGACTGGCACCGCCGCAAGCCCCCATTGTGAGATGGTGGCAGCAGCGGTGAAACGACTCGTCATGACGCTTACCTTGGCATTCAGCCTGCTGCCATGCCTGGCCTCGGCCGCGAACAAGGACTTGGTGGTTTTGAACTCGGAGCGGTGGATCGACACCCTCAAGGGCACGGTCAAGAACGTCAGCGCCGATCGGGCTGAAGATGTCGTCATCGTCGTCCGGTTTGTTGGCGAAACGAGGAGCCACGTAGGGCCGCAAAGAAGTAAGCGGGCCCCCCGGCAGGAGTTGGGCCAGCAGGCGGCAAAAGTTGTGGCGCTTGATCCCGGTCAGGAAGCGCCCTTCGAGGTCGAGATCGCCGAGAAGCACCGTATGGCAACCTCGTTTAAGTTCGAGCCCCACGCGATCTGGCACACGAGGGTTCCGGCTCGTTCTGGGGGGCGCTAACCAGATGCTCTACTTCGCCTACGGCTCGAACATGGAGCGGGTCCAGCTCAAGCGGCTCTGTCCGAGGGCGAAGTTTGTGGCCGCGGGGGTGCTCTCCGACCATGAGCTCACCTTCTCCGGGAACTCCCGGGTGTGGGGTGGCGGGATTGCAAACATCCGCGAAAAGCCAGGGAAGCAGGTCGAGGGCGTGGCATGGGAGATCAGTGAAGCTGAACGAAAGGCGTTGGATGAGTACGAAGGGTACCCCGGTCTGTATGTCCGAAGGGAGGTCCATGTACAGACCTGCTCAGGCAAGATCATCGCAGCGTTTGCGTACATCATGGGGAATCCGGACCGCGAGACACCCCCCTCAAAACGATATAAACAGTTGCTGATCAGCGGCGCCGAGGAACACGGGCTGTCCGATGAGTACATTGACTTTCTCGAGTCAATTCGTCCTCTCACGTAACAAGGAATCCAAACATGGAACCCGAAACCCGAAACCCGAAACCCGAAACCCGATATGAGGCGGTCATCGGGCTGGAGGTGCATGCCCAGCTCCTGACCAGATCGAAGATTTTCTGCGGCTGCAGCACCGTCTTTGGCGCCCCGCCAAATAGCCAGACCTGTCCCGTCTGCCTGGGGATGCCTGGCGCCTTGCCGGTCCTGAACAGACGGGTGGTGGAGTTCGCCATCAAGAGCGCGCTTGCCCTGGGGTGCGACATCGCTCCAGCATCCCGCTTCCACCGGAAAAATTACTTCTATCCAGACATGCCGAAGAACTACCAGATCTCTCAGTACGAACTTCCGCTGGCCCAACGTGGGACGGTCGCATTCCCGGTTGGCGGCGTGCTCACGCGCGTCCGAATCCATCGCCTCCATCTCGAAGAGGACGTCGGCAAGCTGCTGCATGCCGGCACGTTTCAGACCGCCGACTATAGCCTGGTGGACTTTAACCGCAGCGGCGTGCCATTGATGGAGATCGTCAGCGAGCCCGACATCCGCAGCCCGGAGGAGGCCGCAGAATATCTCCGGCAGCTTCGAGCGATCCTTGTGTACCTGGAAGTCTGCGACGGCAACATGGAGGAAGGCAGCCTGCGCTGCGATGCCAACGTCTCGCTGCGACTGACCGGGAGGGAGGAACTGGGGATCAAGGCTGAAGTCAAGAACATGAACTCCTTCAAGAACGTCCAGAAGGCCTTAGCCTATGAGATCCAGCGACAGGCCCAGGTCCTCGAAGAAGGGGGAAGGATCGTCCAAGAGACACGGCTGTGGGACGCCGACCAGGAGCTGACCCTGCCGATGCGAAGCAAGGAGCACGCTCATGACTACCGCTACCTTCTCGAGCCGGACCTGGTCCCGCTGGCCGTCTCACCGCAGTGGATCGACGAGATCCGTGCGACCCTGCCCGAACTGCCGCAGCAGCGCCGCGCTCGGTTTGCCCGGGAGTACGGGATCCCGGACTACGATGCCGCTGTCCTGACCGCCTCCAGGCCGCTTGCTGACTACTACGAAGAGGTCGCAAAAGCCTCCCACGAGCCAAAGCTCGCCAGCAACTGGGTGATGGTAGAACTCTTGGGCCATTTGAACAAAGATAGCCGAGGGATTACCGACAGTCCGATCCCGCCGGCGGAGTTGGCCGCTCTCCTCACACTGCTTCTTCGTGGGACGATCAGCGGCAAGATTGCCAAGACGGTCTTCGAACAGATGTATCACACCGGAAAACCCGCTGAGTTGATCGTCAAGGAGCAGGGACTGACTCAGATCTCGAACCAGGACGAGCTACTCCAGATTGTTGAGGAGGTGCTTGCCAAACACCCTGGGCCGGTCGCCGACTACCGGAAAGGGAAGGTGCAAAGCCTCACCTTCCTGGTTGGCATGGTGATGAAGTCCAGTCGCGGCAAGGCCAACCCACAGGTAGTCAATGAGTTGCTGATCGGGCGACTCAAGAGCGAGGAGCCTGGAGGGGACAGGTGACGAGACGCGGACGGGGGCGGCTCCTCGGGTTGCTCCTGGTCTTGGGTGGGCTCGTCGTGGTGCTCCTCGCCGGCCCGCTTCTGCTGGACCAGGAGCGGTACAGAGGGATCCTCACCAGCCGAGCCAGCCAACTGCTGAACCGCACAGTCACCGCGAGCAGTCTACGAGTACACCTCCTGCCGTCGCCAGGGGTAACCATCCGGGATCTCCACATTACCGATCGTGCCCCGTGGTCTGAACCGTTCTTAGACGCGGAGCAACTTCATGTCGCGCTCAAGCTGCTGCCGCTCCTCAAGGGTGAAATCCAGGTCAGGAACATCCGCATTGACCGGCCCCGCATCAGGTTAGCCAGGGGGCCGGATGGGTGGAACCTCGATGACTTGATTCGGCCGACCGCGCGAGGGGCAGCTGCCGAACCGCGCCGTACTGAAGGTACGAGAGTGGCCAGACAGCCTACCCTGCCGGTCTTGGTGGCAGGGGCCGTGGCCATCCGCCATGGGGCTCTCGTACTCGAGAACCCTCTCCACCCTTATGGACCGGTCAACCTGGAGTTTAAGGATGTCAACCTGGACATCCCGGCCCCACTTCTCCCTAACCCTCTTCGCATCCATGTCAGCGGACGCCTGCCTGGCGAGATATCTGGCTCGTTTGACCTGACCGGGGGTCTGCCACTACACGAAGGAGACCACTCGCCGATTGAGGTGCAGCTCACGGTGCGCGGCCTCGATGCTGCGCAACTGGCTTCGTCACTCGGCGGACTACGCTCCTCTCCCTCCGTCGCAACGTTCAGTGGAACCCTCGATCTTGAGGGGAAGGCCGTTGGCGAGTGGCCGGTCCTTGATCTGCAGGCCGAAGCCAATCTGCAGCGGGTCGGTGCGGCGCTTCCCCGCTTCAAGCATGCGGGGACAGGCGGAGAGCAGAACGGCAAAGCGCCGGGGGACAAGGCGTGGCTGCGGGCAAAGGGGCGATGGGAGGGCGACAGGCTCGACCTTTCTCAGATGAGCCTACTTTGGAAGGGCCACACCACCACTGGCCGCCTCCACCTCGCAACACAGAAGTCGCCTCGCATCCAGTTTTGGCTGGATACGCCGGACCTTTCCATCGAACCGATCGTGGCGCTGGTGGCGGCAGCCGGCTCTGAAGCGAATCAGGTCAACGCACCCCGCACCCCCCAAATCCCCCCATCCCCCCTTTATCAAAGAGGGGCGAGGGGGGATTTACCTCGCACCCTACACTCCCCAGAAGTCGGCGACCTCCAGGTTGAGGGGCACCTACGCTCCGGCGTCCTGCGTTGGGGGAAGCTGATCCTGACCACTGCAGAAGGCGACCTTCGCTATTGCTGTGGCCTGCTCACCATCGGTCGACTCCAAGGCGGCTTCTATGGCGGCACTCTGTCAGGCAACGCGGCGCTCTCCTTCAGTGGGCGGGCGCCATATGCAAGGGTGACCACGCATCTCGAGGGGGTCCAGACCGAACCATTGCTGGATGCGATCCAGAAGCCGCAGTGGACCTTGCATGGGATGATGACGCTGGACTCGAAGATGGAGCTCTCGGGGCAACTCGGGCCTGAGGCGCTTGCCAGGGCCTCAGGTCAAACCGACATCACCGTGACGAACGGCCGCGTAATCGGCTATGCGCCCCTGGAACGGCTCTCAAAAACTACGGATCCTATCCTGAAGGGGTTAGGCATTGCTTCTCCCACCCTGAACGAGTTCGACCGTCTCAGCGCCCATTGGACCCTTGATGGTGGGATCCTGCGAACCAGAGATCTGATGCTGCTTCGGGACGGGGCTAAGCTCTATGCTGCCGGGAGTTTTAATCTGCTCAACCAGACTATGGACTTCGATGTGACCGCCAAGGTGGCGAAAACGACGCTCGAGGCCAAGGTGCAGGGAACCTCATCCGACCCGGTGGTGACTCCGCAGGCAGGTAGTATTGAGGGACGCATCAAAACAGAAGTCGGTAAACTCCTGGGGAAGGATCGGAATAAGGAACTGGGAAAGATGCTGCAACAACTCTTCAGCCGCTGAGGAGATCGGTGCGACTAGGCATTGTCACCCCATTTTATTTCCCCTCCGTCCGGGGCAATTCGATCACGGTCCAGCGTATCGAGTCGGGGTTACGAGATCAGGGTGTGATCGTCCGGGTCTGGTCCCTGGAACATGGGCCCTCGTCAGGCGAGATCCTGCAGGCACTGGAAGAATTCACACCTGATCTGGTTCATGGATTCCATGCCAGCTCTTCGGGGCGGATCGTAACGGACGCTGCACTCCGGCTGGGCATCCCATCGATCCTCACCGTCACCGGAACTGATGTGAACACCGATCTCTTCGATCCCCACCGGAGGACAGAGGTCATGGACGTCCTTCGACGGGCAACGCGCATCGTGGTCTTTCACGACTGTATGCGGGTAAAGCTCGTTGGCGAACTACCCGAGGTAGAACACCGAATCCACGTGATCGGCCAGACGGTTCGCTGTCAGGAGGCCCCATTCGATCTCCGACACCACCTGGGTCTTCAGCCGGATGATCTGATCTTCTGTATCCCCTCAGGCATCCGGCGCGTAAAAAATGTCACCTTCTGCCTGAAGCCACTTGACGCGCTCAGAATGCGGTATCCCCAGGTCAAGGCCGTCTTCGTGGGACCGGTCATTGAGGCGGCGGAAGGGGCCAGATTGCAGGAACTTCTGCGAGACTACCCCTGGGCCTTCTACCTGGGGCCGGTTCCTCATGAGCAGATGTGCGCCATGCTCACGTCCGTAGATGTGGTGATCAACTCATCGCTCTCCGAAGGCGGCATGGCCAATAGTATCCTGGAGGCGATGAGTTGCGGGCAAGCGGTCCTGGCAAGGGACATCGAGGGGAATCGATCGGTGGTGCAAGACGGGATCGATGGGCTGCTCTTCGGTTCGGAGGCGGAATTCACCCGCAAGGCTGAGCGGCTGATCATGGAACCTCGCCTCCGCTATGCGCTAGGGAAGAACGGGAAGGAGAAGATCGAGCGGGAGTTCTCCCAAGAAGGGGAGATTCAGGACTATCTCCAACTGTATCAGGAGGCAATCGGCGCCTGCTCGCGCAGAGGGTAGAAGACGCATCATGGATATTCACGTCCTCGAACTGTTCTGCAGAATCGTCGAATCGGGAAGTTTCTCGAAGGCAGCCAACGCGGCGTACCTGACCCAGCCCACGGTCAGTGGCCACATCAAGAAACTGGAGGGTGAGGTGGGAGTCCGGCTCCTCGATCGCCTCGGACACCGGGCCACCCCAACAAAGGCTGGCGACCTGCTGTATCGCTATGCCAAGCGAATCCTGGCTCTCCGTCAGGAAGCCCAACAGGCCCTGGACGAGTTTAAGGGAGGGCTGAAGGGAGAACTGATACTCGGCGCCAGCAGCGTCCCCGGCGGCTATCTGCTGCCGCCCATAATCGGACGGTTCAGGGCCCAGTACCCGGACATCACTGTCATCCTCAAGGTCTCGGACTCAAAAGAGATTATCGAGGCGGTGATCGACGGCGCGTATGAGGTCGGCGCCGTGGGCGCACAATTCGACGATAGCAGGATCGAGTACCGGAAATTTGCCGAGGACGAGATGGTCTTGGTCGTGCCGCCCGACCACCCCTGGGCCTCGCGAAGCAGCGTCAAGGTCAAAGAGCTGCCGAGCCAGCCGTTTCTCATTCGGGAGCGAGGCTCGGGAACGCGCAAGATAATGGAGCAGGCCCTGGAGCATCACAATCTATCGATGGGCGCCTTCAGGGTGACCGGGGAGATGGGCAGTAACGAGGCGATCCGGCAAGCAGTCAAGACTGGCGGCGGTATCGCCATCATCTCGAAGCTCGCCGTCGCGAGCGACATCAAGCACCGCGAACTCAACGCCATTCCCGTCGCAGGCCTGAAGCTGACCCGAGAGTTCTACCTTATCACCCACCGCCACCGCTCACGCTCACCCATCTGCAACGCCTTTCTCACATTTATCGGCGTCCCCACCCGTCCTCACGATTCCCTCCATCCCTGATTCCGCTTCAAGCATCCGGGGACAGTCCCCGCTCTTCATCCCTCCTCAGCCAGCGCTCCCTTCAATCTCTAGAAGTCACTTGATAGACAGTTATACAACTAGTTGATGTTACACGCATACTCGCCCAAGCTCTACCATAAACACCCCCGAACGTCATTCCCGCCTTGCAGATCGGTACCTGCCTCAGCCGCGCAGCCATCGGCACCAGATCGCCATAATACCCGAACGTCATTCCCGCGAAGGCGGGAATCCAGGAGCTCCGCTCAACCTTTCTCCTCCCCCGTCATTCCCGTCCCCGATCAAAGTCGAGGGCAGGCTCCAGCGGGAATCCAGGCCTGCTTCGCCACCGCACCCCATCCTCCCTACTCCGTCATTCCCGCGAAGGCGGGAATCCAGAAGCACGCTACAGCTTGCGACGCTCGCTCCGCTCGTCCGACAAGATCGGGGTGCCCGGCCTAGGCGATCGTAGGCCACAAATCCTCCCACTCCGGATTGTGCCGTTCGATCAGCGCAATCTTCCAGGCCCGATTCCACTTCTTGATCTGCTTTTCCCGCCTGATGGCCTCTTCCATCTCTTCGTGCCGTTCGAAGTAGACCAACGTATGGACGCCGTACCGGCCAGTAAATCCCTCAACCAAGTTGTGCTGATGCTCCCACACCCGCTTGACGAGATCGCTGGTCACACCAGTGTAAAGCGTGCCGTTGCGCTTGCTGGCGAGGGTGTAGACGCACGGCTGTTTGGGCATCAGGTGTCAGCCCCCTGGATTCCCGCTGGAGCCCGCCCTCGACTGTCCTCGCGAAAGCAGGGATCGGGGGCGGGAATGACACGATGACATCTCTTCTTCGTCAGGGCAGCCCCTCCTACGATGTCCGTCATTCCCGCCCCCTCCCCCGTCATTCCCGCCCCCTCCCCCGTCATTCCCGCGAAGGCGGGAATCCAGGCTCCGCGCGCACGGGCTAGGCCCCCGCCTGCGCGGGGGGAGCTTCCAATCCCTTCTTCGTCAGGGCACTTCTTCGAACCCCGGGAGTCAAAATTGGAAGATTCAAGAGGGAAGATCCCCGCTCTTTCTGTGATCTTCAATGTTCCCTGTTCAATCTTCCACCTCCGGTCCAATCCCTTCTTCCCCGGGAGTCAAAATTGAAGATTCAAGAGGGAAGATCCCCGCTCTTTCTGTGATCTTCAATGTTCCCTGTTCAATCTTCCACCTCCGGTCCAATCCCTTCTTCGTCAGGGCACTTCTTCGAACCTCATCGTCAATGGCGCGGACCAACGACAGGTCTCCGTTTCAATCCCTTCTTCGTCAGGGCACTTCTTCGAACAGAAGCTACGAGAAACTGGTCAATAAGCTCAAGGGTGAGTTTCAATCCCTTCTTCGTCAGGGCACTTCTTCGAACCGATCCAGCTCGAGTCGCTACCAATCGCGCGACATTTGGTTTCAATCCCTTCTTCGTCAGGGCACTTCTTCGAACCGAAAAGCCGCGCACCTCTGTCTGGTCCTGTCATAACAGTTTCAATCCCTTCTTCGTCAGGGCACTTCTTCGAACCAAAGAACTGCTTCACCAGCTGGCGATATGACATCCGCGTTTCAATCCCTTCTTCGTCAGGGCACTTCTTCGAACCGTTTACTTTGGCGTCCCGATGGCACAGGACAAGCTCGGTTTCAATCCCTTCTTCGTCAGGGCACTTCTTCGAACATTGGCGCTCGTCGCTCGTAACAACCTTGAGTCCGCAAAGTTTCAATCCCTTCTTCGTCAGGGCACTTCTTCGAACTTGAAGATTGGTCGAATAGAGCGAGAAATGATTGGGAAGTTTCAATCCCTTCTTCGTCAGGGCACTTCTTCGAACATTGGCGCTCGTCGCTCGTAACAACCTTGAGTCCGCAAAGTTTCAATCCCTTCTTCGTCAGGGCACTTCTTCGAACCCCTTGTCGTTAGTAGCCATCGCTCTTGCAGTATATGGTTTCAATCCCTTCTTCGTCAGGGCACTTCTTCGAACTTGACCCATCCTTATTGGGTGCGGATGGATATTTGAGTTTCAATCCCTTCTTCGTCAGGGCACTTCTTCGAACCTGTATTCATTCCTATGCTCGGCGCAGTAATCTTCGCGTTTCAATCCCTTCTTCGTCAGGGCACTTCTTCGAACTTATTGACCGCGGTTGTCATCACGCTGACCGGTCTAAGAGTTTCAATCCCTTCTTCGTCAGGGCACTTCTTCGAACTCCATCATAATGAGAGCAATGAGAGCGAAGAACTCTCAGTTTCAATCCCTTCTTCGTCAGGGCACTTCTTCGAACGATAGCACGTTAGAAGCATGGATTTGGACTGACTCTAGTTTCAATCCCTTCTTCGTCAGGGCACTTCTTCGAACTGTATAAAGTGGCATATGGTCTGCACTATAACTGGGGAGTTTCAATCCCTTCTTCGTCAGGGCACTTCTTCGAACTGATGACCACTGTAGAACGAAATCCGTTTGCACGTACGTTTCAATCCCTTCTTCGTCAGGGCACTTCTTCGAACCTATCTCCCAGATGGGCCACCGGTATGTCTCTATGTCTCGTTTCAATCCCTTCTTCGTCAGGGCACTTCTTCGAACAACATCTTGACCTGCCGGACATTGGACTCCACATCCCAGTTTCAATCCCTTCTTCGTCAGGGCACTTCTTCGAACTTTCTTTTAGAGCATGCGCTCCCCAATCCCCGCGTCTTCGTTTCAATCCCTTCTTCGTCAGGGCACTTCTTCGAACCCATATCATCCTCGGCGCGAAAGAAAGTTACTACTCAGTTTCAATCCCTTCTTCGTCAGGGCACTTCTTCGAACACACGGAAAGCCATCGCCCATTACGATTACTGTGAGTTTCAATCCCTTCTTCGTCAGGGCACTTCTTCGAACTAAATCCGCTTTGGCGCTTTTGTCAGCATCGAAAAAAGTTTCAATCCCTTCTTCGTCAGGGCACTTCTTCGAACCGTATGCCTGCTGAATGGACCACGTATGGCCGATCAGTTTCAATCCCTTCTTCGTCAGGGCACTTCTTCGAACGCATCCCTCGCAGGAGGGACGGGCGCGTTTTTCATTTGTTTCAATCCCTTCTTCGTCAGGGCACTTCTTCGAACCTACCTGGCGAGATGAGCGAGTCAACTGGGAGGATTAAGTTTCAATCCCTTCTTCGTCAGGGCACTTCTTCGAACAGAAAGAACAACTGTTGGTCAGCAGCGCATAGCCGAGTTTCAATCCCTTCTTCGTCAGGGCACTTCTTCGAACCAATCATCTTCGCCAGAAGAACTCCGGGTGACTGAGTTTCAATCCCTTCTTCGTCAGGGCACTTCTTCGAACTTATGGAGGCTACCAACAATACCAGCCGATGTACCAGTTTCAATCCCTTCTTCGTCAGGGCACTTCTTCGAACTCCGCCTTTGTTAACTCCTTGTCATTCAGCATCCTCCCGTCTCGAATTTCATCATCTGCGTCACAGCCCCTGAAAGACGACACAAGACATCTCCGGTCAAAAACCTTGTCCGAGCGATTCCCTTCGAGATTTCCGCATGTTACGTGAATCCCGTCATCCCCCCTCTCTTCGACCTCTTTTAGGAACTTACCCCACCCTACTGAATCAAAAGGGCCGATGGCACGCAACGCGTCTTTCGTCAGTGAGATTGCTTCGCCTGCGGCTCGCAATGACAGCGTGCTCACACGATATACACCTCTGGATCTTCCGTCAATACCCCCTCACCGAAGATCTTGACCGTTTTCTTGCACCCCTCGCAGAGCTGGTACACTCTTACGCGATCCTCAGCTTCGTCAGTCTCTTTCGCAATCCGTTCCAGCATTGCCGCGAACAGCTTCTCGTCGAGAAGACATTCAAAGACGCTGTACTGAACCCGTTCGCCGAAGTCCTTCAGGGCCTTCGCCAAGCGAATCCGGCGATTGTCGTCGGGAATGTCATAGGTCACAAGATAAAACATTGAAGATTCAAGATTGAAGATTCAAGAAGCAAGGCTTTGCCCGATTCAAGATTCAGGATTAAAGATTCGAGATTGAAGAAGCAATACGTTTTTCCATTTTCGACCTTCCATTTTCAATTTTCAATCCCGATCTCCATAGGTCACGAGGTAGAACATTGAAGATTCAACAAGTAAGACTTTTCCATCTTCAATCTTCCATTTTCACTTTTCAATCCTGGTCGCCGTAGCGGAAGGGTTGGTACACCTTACCATCCCGGATGGCATCCGCCATGCGATGCGCCTGAAGCTGAAATGCGCGGCGGAACCCCAGCTTCTGGCCGTCCGGAGAGTCGATCCGTTCCTCCAGCATCCAGCGCTCGAAGTGCCGAAAGTAGACCTTCATGGCCTCGGGTGTCAGGTACATCGATCCGGACGCCGGATCAAGCGCAAAGTCGGCCTCCTTGAGAATGCCCTTGTTGATCAGGGTGAGCATCAGGCGATCCACGAGTGGATGGCGAAACTCCTCGAGCAGGTCCAGCGCAAGCGACGGGCGGCCATAGTCGATCTGGTGCAAGAACCCCAGATACGGGTCGAACCCCATGCCGTCAAGCAGGGAATGGAGCTCGTTGCCGATGAGGGTGTACCCGAACGAGAGTAGCGCATTGATCGGGTCGGGCGCCGGGCGACGTCTGCGTCCCGGAAACGCCAGGTCGGCCAGGATCATCTGTGCAAGCCCAGCGAAGTACGCCCGGCCGGCGATTCCCTCGAGGCCGTTCAGCGAGTTAAGATCGGGAACACGGTCGATGCCCGCCAGATGCGCGTCGAGCCGCATGATTTCGGCGTCAAGCACCGCCTTCCGCTCGGGATGGTTGTAGGCAAACCGCCGCAGGACTGTCATCGCGTTGCCGATCTTCGCCCCGACCACTGCGCGGGCTGTCTGCAAGACGAAGACCGGGTCGCGGGCCCGTTCAAACTGCGCCATCCGGAGCACGATATTCTTGCTCTTGATCGGGGTCAACTGCCCCTTGAGCCGTCCATGCCGTGTGAAGAGCGCGAGTTCGATCCCATGCTCCAGCAGCTCTGAGAGGGCCTGGATCGTAACCTGCACGGCGCCGAAGATCAGGACGGCGTCTACCTTATGACAGGGGACCTCCAGGAGGGTCTGGTCATCCTTCTCGACGATGATTCGGTCGCCCGTCTTTCGGAGGATCGATCCCTGTTCGGTGATATACAGTGTGGCCATGCGAGTACCCATTGAAGATTGACAATTAAAGAGGAAAGATTCACAACCGAAAATTCGAGCTTCACAAGGTTATCGGTCTATCCCTCGTCGCGCTATATCCTGTTTTTAATTTTCCATCTTCAGTCTTCAACCTTCTTACTTCTCCTGCGAAGTCCCGACCGTTTGAGATACTTGATGAGTCCACCAAGCTGCCGGGAGACGGAAAGCGCAAGATCGGCGGTAGCGTTGAATTCCTCCTGGGCGATGAATCCTTGATCCAAGGCAACAAGCAGTTGGGCTCTCAGTTCCCCCGAAGAACCCTTAGCGAAATAGAGAAATTGCGTTAGCTCGGCGTTGCTTCCTCGCTCAAAACCCTCCGCGATATTCGAGATGATAGAAACGCTTGCCCTGCGCATCTGATCGACCAGCGAACGATCTCTTGTAAAGGTTTTTGCTTGCGTAAGGCTGTAAACCGCATTGGTCAACCGCCTGGCTATTTTCCAAACGTCCAGGTCTTCGAATCTCTCGACCTTCATGTGCGTGTCTCGCCCTCCCTCTTGAATCTTCAACCTTCAATATTGATTCTTCAATCTCTTTTGCGGTAGGCGGCCAAATCTAATGGAGGCGGCATGAACAGGACCTTGCGCTCCCGGCTCGCCTTCTCGAACGGGACCATGATGAGACTACGCACGAAAATTACGCCAAGGTACTTGAAGCCGTGATCGAAGTGGACGATGGCGGTCTTCTCCTCATCCAGGTCGAGCCGGAGCAACTCCAGGATCCTGTCGGTGACCTCCAGGGCCTCCTCTGCCTGCGCGCGATCTTTACTCAGGATGACAAAGTCATCGGCGTACCGGACAAGCTTCAGTCCGCGCCGGAGCAGTTCCTCATCCAGGTCGTCCAGGAAGAGATTCGCCAGGATCGGCGAGATGACGGAGCCCTGGGGGATACCCCGTTCGAGCACCGTCACCGCCTCCCCATCCCAGACTTCCACCTGAATCCAAAGCTCCAACAAGTCCTGAATCCCCTTGTTCAATATGAAATGTTGAATCTTCAATTTCATCAGGTCGTGATCGATCGAGTCAAAGAAGGCGTCGATGTCGGCGTCCACCACCCATCGGTATCCCTTCTCGTACAGCTCCTTGATCCGGTGGACCGCCTGGCGGACGGAGCGGCCCTTCCGGTAGGCGAAGCTACAGTCCTCGAACTGCGCCTCCAGGATCGGCTCGATGAGCAGCAATGCGGCGGCCTGGGCCACCCGGTCGCGCACTGTCGGGATGCAGAGCGCGCGGGCCTCGCCGTTGCCCTTGTCCACCAGGATCCGGAGGAGCGGCAGTGGTCGATAGCTTCCGTCAGTCAGCTCGCGCTGGAGCCGCGGCACCTCATAGAGCACGCCGCTCTCAAAGTCCTCGATCGAGATGCCGTCCACGCCCGCGCACCCCCGATTGTCCCGCACCCGCTGCCACGCAGCCTCGAGGTTTGCAGGGTTCACTATCTCTGCGAACATCGGTGTTACCCTCTTCCCCACAAATCGACATTGGGACGTGTCATTGCCCGGAAAGTCCCTCTCGCCGCCGTCATTGCGAGGGAGCGTAGCGACCGAAGCAATCTCGCAGTGTAAGTACGGTGAGATTGCCGCGCACCCTTCGGGTACTCGCAATGACAGACAGAGGAACCCGTTGCGTTGTCAATCTTCTATTCTTGGGATATGTGCCATTCTTGACAGAATGACTCTTTTGGTATAACCTCCGGCACGGAACCAAAGGAGGTGTGCTGTGATCAAGAAGATGTCGGCCAAGGAGGCCAGGGACCGCTTCGCTGAGGTCCTTGGCCAGGTCCACTACGGGAAAGACACGGTCATCGTCGAGAAACAAGGCAAGCCGATGGTCGCCGTGATCGACGTCGAGTGGTATGACCGCCTGATGAAGGCCTGGGATGAACCCTTTAAGGTATTTGACAGGATCTGGGCCAAGAACACGGGTAAAGACTTCAACAAGGTCCAGAAAGACGTCGTGGAGGCCATAGCTGAGGTGCGAGCCAAGGCCAAGACCAAGAGCCAAAGGCGTGCTTAAAGCAGTGCTCGATACCAACGTGATCGTGAGCGGCACTATCATCGACACAGGCATTCCGTTCGAGTTGCTCAAAGCGTGGCGAGAGCAGAAGTGGAATCTAATCACCTCACCCCAAATCCTCCAAGAGGTCCAGCGCGTCCTCACCCTTCCCAGAATCTCCCAGGTCTATGCCCCCACAGGCCAGGACATCACAGACCTGATCCGGCTTCTCACGCATCGCGCTACGCTTGTGCCGGGACGCCTGACGATCCCCCGCACCGTCCGCGATCCTGAGGATGACCATCTCCTCGCCTGCGCCAAAGAGGGAGCGGCCGACTACATCGTCAGCGGCGATCAGGATCTGTTGACGCTCACATCGTATGAAGGCATCCCCATCGTGACGCCGGCAGCTTTCGCCGCCATCCTAAGACCTGCCCGCTAGCCCCCCACATTGCGTCATTGCAAGCCGCCTGTCTGACGCCAGGTAGGCAGGCGACGCGATCTCGCACCGTTGCGTGTCAGTGCGAGCGACCAACGGGAGCGCGGCAATCCCATCCGTGTGAGATTGCTTCGGTCGCTGCGCGCTCCCTCGCAATGACGGCGGTGAGGGAGACTTTCTCGAACCAATGACACTCCTTTGGCCACTGCTCAGAACGGGTCATGGTCGAAGATGACGACCTCGCCCGCGACAAGTTGGTTTCTTTCTTCAGCAGCTTCTCGCCTGCCGGTCAGTGGCGTGCGATCCGTATTGCAGCCGGCCGCCCTTTAACATATAATGCAGATGCCGGGATCGGCACGGTCCAGGAGCTGCTGGCATGAGTCAACACACATCGCTGCTTGAAGCATACGCCAAGTCCGTCTGCTTTCCTGATGTCAGTGGCTTTGAGATCCTGGATCTGCTGCGATTGCGAAGCCGCATTGCCGAGGTCGAGCAGGAGTTCACGTCGCCCGACCGAACTGCTCTCGAAGCAGCGGATGCCGCCTTTCTCCACAACGCCCAGACGTTATATCGCCACCTGTCGGAGGTAGCAACGCTGGATGCCCTGAGGGAAGAAGCGCACGTGCTGCCTTCCCATTGGTGGTGGTATCTTGACTCGCTGTCTCGTGTCGCCGTTGGATGAGGATTCACAACACAGCGATTCCAGTTTTTCCACCCGCGCACCGATACAAGGGCCTTACGACCGCCAGTGGCACTGCTTGTCGAATCGCTTCACCTCGCTGTGCCAGCTCCTCGACAGATCATCTAATAATCCTCACGCAACCGCGCCCGATCCCATAGTACTTGCACGCTAGGAAGCTACCTCACCTCGTACTACTACGATGTTGTCTCGCACGGGCTAAAAAGGGTCGTGGTCGAAGATGACGACCTCTCCCGTGACCGGTGAGGTATAGATCAGCCTTCTGGCTTTACCATGGAGCGCGTGGGCGATTTTGAGATAGAGCCACACCGGCGCCTGCCCCGTCAGCACCACCTCGTTCCCCTCGCCGGCCAGCGCTCTCGCCTCGTCGAGATAGCCGACCAGCTCCGAGAGCTTCGCCTGCTCGCCATACAGGGCCTTCAGATCGATCACCCGCCGTTCTACCATCACGCGCTTCAACCTCTTCAAGCATCCCCACCCAGCACTTCCTGTAAGGGTGTGCTCTCCAGCCCCGGGATGAACCCCTTATGGCGCGGTGTCCAGAACTCATACGGGCCCGTCTCGCAGGTCATGTGACACGCCTCGATGCGTCCTCAACCATTCCTTTTGTCAACTTCGGCGGTTTCGGGGCCAAACCGGTCAGATCCCAATCAAGCCGAACCTCCATTGGCTCTGCGGACCCTATCGGGTTGCGGTTTTCATCGAAGATGGCCGGCGTGTACTGGAGGTGACGTGTCGGTGACAGGCAGGCCAAGGCGACCCCCACTGAGCAGTGCGCTGTCATCCCAGTGTAATCTGCGATGAGATCCGATTCCTCCCACTCGGACGGAAGGCTGGCGTAGATTTCCTCGATCCAGTCTTTCACCTCAATCGGGTTGTGCAGGTCATTGACGACTAATGGGTCGTTGACAAGTAGACTGGAGTTGGCGTTCTTGATTAGCTGAGCAATTGGAAGCGTCTGGGCGCTACAGAGCAGCCAGACCCGTTGGAGGATCGGCGTATGGTAGGCGATGGCTTTCTCGCACGGTTCCGACCGGCTTACCAGCAGGATAAGCCCCTTATGCTTCGCAGGCGCGCGGGTGTGGGCACTCAGGGGCCGCCCCATTCGGGCCACTACCTTGGCAAAGCCCCACACGCACAGAAGGAAAATCGCCAGCACTCCGGCGATGAGACCGGTGAGAGCCCATCCGGTGGTGCCAAGCGCGCTGATCAGCAAAGCGTAGGCAGCGTTGCTCAACACCCCGAGGGAGATGGAGCCGAGAAGAAAAGGTAGCAAGGCCTCTGGCGTGAAGAAGAGCCGGACCGCGCTGCTGAAACGAATCTTCCCTGTACTCATTCCTGCTGCCCCCAATCCTCAGTCCACTGGGACCTACGAAGGCGATGCAAGGATTCCTTAGTGCTCCTTGTCGTCAGCACGTGGTTGCTCTTATTCCACACAAGCGAGATATTTTCCCATCGTTCTGGCTGAGATTGGGAGATCGAATTGCCCCCCGAATGCTAAGTGGGGACCTCAACCCTTTGGAATACCCCGTACCCCACGGCCGTCTTTCCACCGGCGCCAAGAGTAGACAGTGCATCCTTGAGCAGCTCAAACCCGAGCGCGACATCGTTCTTGGCGTTCGCCTTCTTTGGGCAGCGCGGTGCAATGGCAAACTGGAACGATTGGCCGGCAGCGACGGCCAGGAAGAAAATCGGGGTCGGGCTTAGATAGTCCGCTGGCGGTATGGGGTCCTTCTTTGCGTCGCGGGCGTAGTAATCCGCGTAGTGGGGGTTCATGATGTCGAGCTCGATAGTCGGCGGACTGAGCGGCAAGGCGTCGAATACGATCAATGCACCAGCACCGTCATCGTCTGTGTCGCCAAACAGATGCTTGATGGCTTTCCAGTCTGTTGAGTTGCCCCAGCCCTTGACCGGATCGGCCCAAGTACGCATCACGCCCTTCACCGCCGTGCCAGGCAGATAGGGAACCCCCAAGGTGCGGTGCCAGATGAAGCCCGTCTCAAAGGGGTGGCCGTTGCCAAGTCCAGAAACGAAACGCCAGTCGGTCTTCATGACGAAACATTGCCCGCCGATGGCCTTGATCATACGTTCGCGAACCAGTACCCTAATCAAGCCGTCTTTGAGTGTTGTGTTCGCGCTGTCATAGTGCTTGATTGTTTCTTCCAGCCAAGCTCGTTTAGATCCGAACGTGAGCATGTGTTCCTGATCCTGTTTCTTTGCTGGCTCCTGAATTTTGCACCGGCCATTGGTGTCGATCAGCCAGGTATCGGCGAACTTATCGAATACGAGACCGGTGTGCGCCTGCGTGACATCGCCGTGGCCATCGGCGAAGCCCTTCTCCGCGTCACGCGCAAAGAAGCCTAAGCCTTGGTTGTCATAAAGCGGCAAGCTACGCACCCGTGGATCCATCGCTCCGCCACCTCCATCGCCTCGCCGTTGCCCACCGCCCCCGCGGTCCCGGTTTCCGCCACGGTTGCCCTGTTGATCCCTGCCGCCCGGCCCGTGTGGCCGACCGCCCTCTCTGTGTTCCGGCATAACCCCCTCCCGTGTCTATTCCTTCAAATAGGCATCCGCGAACTTTTTTAGCCAGGCGAACAATTTGAGCGCCTCTTCCTGTGCCAGCATGTACTGCTGCCTGTCGCCCTCGATCAATTGCTTCATCAGATTACACTGCCGGCCGTTGTAGATGCGGCAGGGACAGCCGTCGCTCGCCGTACCGCACAGCCAATCTTGCAGATGGTCGTACAGCTGATACGACGGTGTATTGGTCTTGCCCTCGCTGTCCGCTAACAGGAACGCCAGCGCTTGTCCCAGACCGTTTTGCAAAACGCGGATCGGGGTCTTTTGGATATGGGTTTGCAGCTTGGCCTTGTCGCCTGAGAAGGGCTGTACAAAATTGAGCGCGTAGGTAGCACGATTCTGTTCGAGGCTGCGACTCATGGCTGGCCTCCGGAAGCACTTTCCGCTTTCTCGCCTTGCTGGTCGCAGCCCTTCGCGGTCACCGCGTTTCCAGTGAGCGCAACACAGCACCAGCCTTGGCCGACGGTCTCATTACCGCCCACTTGCAGGAATTTGCCGTTCAGCAGACCGTCAATTGCTAATATAACTTTCTGCGCGTTTTTCAGAGGTATTGCCGAGCCGGCGTTTCCTCCGATCGAGGTCTCACTGGACTCACCGCTCTTACCCTGGAAACGCGGCTCGTTTGATAGCAGCAACGAATACATCACTGTCTCCGGCGGCAGGGTCTCTTCGTACCATAGATTGCCGCCACCACCAGTCGTAGTCTTCTTCTTGTTGAGGGCGATGCGCGCCGAGACCTGCAGGGCGTAGCGGCAAAGATATTGAAAATCATCGTTACCGACCACGACCAGCCGCCCACCCAGTCCGACGGCGGTCAATCCCGGTACGAGGCTTTCGATGACGGTTACGAGGTTCTTACACTGCGCTTGCTTGTCGGAATCGGTATCGATGTTTAACCGTAGTTCTTCCAGCACAACATGGCCGCTCAGGTCGGAACCGGTCGGGGGAAGCGCGAAATCGTTCGAAACCCGTACGCCTGCCGAAACATTGCTCAGCGTTATGCCCGCAAGCTTCACATCCCGCAACAGCCGATCAATGACCATCGGGCAGGTGACCCAAAGGAACACCTTTTGCAAGCTGCGCACCGGCAGCAGCAGGATACGCGCGTCGGTTACCGCCAGGGCGCCGGCAGCGTCGGCGTTTTTCGGACCGAATACGGCATTAACCTTGTCCCCTTTGACCCAATCCTGCTCGGCCTTCTCGCGCATCGCGCCCTTGAGGCCCGACGAGGCGATCATGGGAAAACCGGTATGCACCTCGCGCTGCACGGGTAGATCGACCACACCGGTCGTCTGCCCCGTACCGGGATGCAGAAAGGTGAGCGCATGCAGTGTCATCAGGCGGGTTTGTTGTGTATCAGGCATAATTTTCCTCCTACCAGATTCCGATCAGGACATGGCCGAAGCCGTATTCGGTCTTCAGACCTATCTTCTGACGGTGCATTTGTTTAATGTTGGCTATCTCGCCTTCCGGCGCTCGGCAAAAGTACACGCTACCCGCCGGGATGTAGCCGGTGAGCGGGCGCGGGGCGTTCTCCGCCATGTCCCAGCCGCCGACCTTCTGCGGCTTGCCGACACAGGCGGAGACAATTTCTACATCGCTACTGATTGTGCTGCTCGGGATGGTCAACGAACCGCGCCAGACTGTCGAACTACCGCTCTTACACTCAGTGAATCCTTGCGGCAACCAGCTACGACCTTTCTCATCCAACAAGGCGGGCGTCGTGAACACCAGTTTGAAACGAAGCCAGCCGTTCTGTGCGTTCAATGCTGGCATGTTGGGCCAAACCATCGGCTGATCTTTGACTATCTCGATCCCGGCCAGCTTGCCCTCGCCACCGAGGGGCTGTAGTCGCCCTCTTGTGGGCACATTCGCATGATCCAGACCCGCAACCACCAGGCCTAAGCTGACCCCCGGGCGCGGGCGGACGAAGCCGACGGAGTAAAGCATGCCCTCCTCGGCCGTGCGTGTGTCGTCGTCGCGCTCCAGCCCGATCTTAGGCTCCCGGTCTGCCAGCGCAGGCTGGTCGTATTTATCCGCGAACAGCGGCCAAAGGCTCGCGGCGGTATCGTCTTGGGACAACGGCGCGCGAACCCCGGTTACGTTTCCCGCGAGATAGCCGACCATCGCCGAAGCTGTCAGGTACTTCCCCTCCTGCGTTTTGACTCCCGGCACCCGCGCGCGCGGCAGGCAGACCCTGCCCCGGTCGCAGTCGATGGGATGAGCCTCGTCCACACACAGCAGCTCGTACCCACCGGCTTCTATCTTCACCAGATCAAGCGGCGATGGGAACAGCAGTGGGCCGTCCTTGAGGACAAAGGGGCCGGTAAGGTCGAGCTTGCCGAGAGAATCGTCTTTACCGAGTTCATCCTTGAGGCTACGTAGCCCGCCTTTACCGTCGCTGACGCAGGGCTGACCCTTTCGGAAGGCTTCGAAATCCGCGCCCAGATGCGTTAGTACTGCCGCGCGCAGCGCTCCTTGCAGTGTCTGGCCTGTGGGTGGAAACTGACTCTCCACCCAGGCCATCTCACCCGCATTGAACGGCCGCCCGTCCCGGAAGAACAGCCGGTCGAGCGCTTCAAACTGCCAGAGTTCGCCGGGCATCTACACCTCCTTCTGGGAAAGGAAACGCACGAGCAGCGCGCCGTCGGCGGTCAGCCGACCGGGTTCGGGATCGGCGCCCGGCACCCGCTTGTGCGCCCGACAAAGCTTGAGAAACCGCTCGATACGCTTCTCCGCTTCCTGCCGAATTTGCGCCTGCGACCAGTTCGGGTCCCAGTGATGCTCGCGCGTGGCGAGGTATTCCGCCACCAGCAGACTCTGCTCGCTGCCCGGCAATACCGGCGGGCCTCCCTTCGGCTCCAGAACATCGAACAGCTCGCGCGCCTTGTAGAAAAACTTGCTCGAGAACCGGGTGGGGTCGTTAGAGTTGTTCTGGAACAGGGTCTTGACCTCATCCACAAGCGTGGTCGGCAAGCCCTTTGGTGAAACCACGTCCCATGGCTGCGCCCAAGTGAGCACCGGCCCGCCGCGCTTCCATACCCGGCAGGCCAGTCCATCACGCCCGCATTGCGTCTTGGCCACCTCGTCCAGCAACTTGTGCGCGTCGCGCACAACCACGCCCAGCGCCGTTTGCATGTGGGCGAACTCGATGGCCGCGGAGATGGTGGTTTCATGTTTCAGTGGCGCTGTGCCGTCGTTCGGCCGAGACGCGCCAAATATGTCGTCAAATGCCTTTATATACACCTCCCGACAGCACTTGGCGCACTCGATCGCCCGGTCGAGAGGCAACAGGGCGAAGACATCATCACCGCCCGCGTAAATGAGCTTGCCATTGCAGCGCCACACGATCTTCGGCACCTCTTGCGTGAACGCCGCAAGCGCCTCGGCGATTTTGTCCTGATGCGCCTTGTAGCCGCTCAGGAGCTTGCCCATGTTGTCGCCATCCATGAGCAGCAGGGCGTAAAAAGGTGTAGCCTCGCGGGGCTGGCCGGATTTTTCCGGCAAGGCCTTCTGCAAGCCACCCAAAGCATCTTCCAGCGCCTTGCGTTTCGGGTTCTCCCGCGACTTCTCGACCCATTTCGGCTCGCTCGGAGGGGCGTCCCCCGTAACCTCGAACTCGCGCGGGTTGCCGATGGCGGATTTGAAGAAGACGTCGCCGTCGAGGTCGGCGAAGATTTTCCATGCCTCCCCTTTGTCCACGCCGTTAATCACAAGATGGCCAAGACCGCTGGCCACGCCTGCGTCTGTAATTTCCTTGATGCGCGTCGCCGCTTCGGACTTCCACGCATCGGCCTTCTCAGTTGCTTCCAAAAAGGCCCGCACCTTTTGCTGAACCGTGTTATTAACCTTGCATTCTTCGAGCACCCGGATGATCCAGTCTACCGCCGCCATATATGACGTAGAAGGAAAGTTGACCGGCACCTCCCAGCCGATCGCCCTGTTTGCAATCTCCGGAAAGGGATAGGCGCGCTTGACGATGCAGACGGCGCAGAGGCGCTCGCCCTCCTTCAGATCGAAGATGGTCGCTTTCCTCACTCGGTGGGCATCAAGCTGCTCTCGGAGCGCCGCCCACCAAGTTCCCATCTTCTTGCGGCTTACATCGGTGCCCATGCCCTTCCCGGAGACCTCCTGCCGCTCGCCGCAGACAGTGCACTTCTCGCCACCTTCCGGCGGCGGCAGGTGGGTGCGCAGATTCTTGCGGATGTCGAGTATGGCGTCGTCATCTCCAATCACCCAGGCCATGTCCCAGATGTGGTTGACCTGACGATCCCAAATGTCCTGATGTACACCGTCGCAGCTTTTGACAAGCTCGTCCAATTTTTTCTTAACCGCCTCCACAACCTCCTGCCACTTGTCTTGAACGGCCTTGACGCAATCTTTGGGAGCAAAGCCTTCCGGCACCTCCGCCTTGAAACGATTGAGCAGCGAACCGACCGATGCCGCCGGATCGTCTCTGTGAGAAGGCTTCTTCGTCCGATCAGTAATGGCGAGAAAGAGCGGGTCTTTATTTACCGATGGAAATAGCTTATTGCCGCCTCCGTTCACGACAGCCTTCATCGCGCAGCCGGCAAGATACGAGAGCAGATACGAACCGGCCCACAGGTCGCGCGTGCGCCGCGCCTGGCTGACAAAGCCCTGGACGGGACCGAGGGTGAAATGGAGAGTGTTCGTGCTCATGGGAACACCTGACTCGCGGCCGGGAAATAACGGATCGAGGTCTTGGCCCCAGCAGGACCCTCATAACCGTTCAGAAAGTCCATGATCACGTTGTAATCCGGATAGGCGGGGACGGGGGTCCTTCCGGCATTGATCTGCTCACCAACTGGCAGGAACTGCGCACAGAAGACCGTGGCTATGCCGGCGTAGCGCGGATTCACCCCGTCACCGAAGTCATGTACGTGAAACCACAAGGGGCTGGCTCGGCGATCGTGATGCTCAGCACTGACTTGAACAGTAGGGGAGTTTCCGTAATTATGCGGAAGGCCGAAGACGATACGGCGCGGGTGAAATCCAGAAGGACCCCTTCCCTTGCACCAGCCATGGTCGTCCGGGAAGTTCTCCTCACGCCGGGCGCCGTTGACGTAACCATTGTGCCCCCAGCTTCGGTAGCGCTGCATCTGTCGGCCGTACTTGTCCAGTACCGTGAGGGGGTCGTCGCCTGTCAATAACAGGCACACGCGCGCGTCATCGAAAAAAGCACTGAAGGGTGGCAGGTTCGTCAACTCCAGCGCCGGTTTAAGATGTGCTTGAACCTGCGCTGCATACGACTTCGCATCCGTCGGCCGCTTCCAGTCGTTGGCTCGGTCTCCCGAGAGGTCAATCAGGGCGAGGCTACCGTAGCCCTTCCGCACCTTGCTGCCGAGACCGCCTAGCAGACCGAGCAACTTCACGGCGTCGATGACCTCTTGACAGACATGGTCGCGCGCCCGGATCTCCACCGAGACCTCAGCAGACTTTTCGATAACAGTTCGGATCAGCTCTCCTGCCCTCACATGGGTAATTCTGCTCGGGAATGCATGCATCACGCCGTATGCCAAATAACGCGCTCCGGGTCGGTCGGTAGCGTCCATCACGCTTGCATACACATTCCCTTTCGAAACCGTGGTGATCTTGCTCATGCGACGGTCGATCTTCAGTAGTACGGTGCTTTGCCCGTCCTCTGCCGAACCAAACAACGCAGCCTCCCGCCTTCCAAGTTCCTCGATCGCATCTCGGTCGTTTGCCGCACGCGCCCGGATTTCGGCCCATTTGACCGCCCGCCACCAGAACCTCAGCGCCGCCTTGATCGCCGGCTCGCGAAGCTCTGCGCGCTCATCGGGATTCGCCCCACCAAGGAAAAGCGGCGTGACTACCTTGAAGGTCGCCTTAAGCCTATTCATCCTCAGCCTCCGTCTAAAATGATCCTGTACCTCCCCAGCCCGACACTCGTGCCATTGCCGACGTGGATCAACTCTCCCCAGCCGGAGCCGGGGCCAGAGCGCCCGCACAACGGCGCCATCGCTCAGCACAACTCTTCGACATCTCCAAGCCGCTGCATCATCCTTGACACCTTCTTTGTCAAAAGTTATACTTTTGTTGATGATGTTCAACGTTCGAGGAAAGAGGTGAACGGTGATGCCTATCGTTAAAACTTCGGCCAAAGGCCAGGTGGTGATCCCGGCCAAGATCCGGAACACAATTGGGCTCACACCGGGCGGCAAGGTTCTGATCACGTTAGCCGACGACAAGAAGGTGACCATCGAACCGCTCCCCGACGACCCCATCGAAGCGGCCTGCGGGATGCTTCGAGGCGGCCCATCACTAACTACGGCATTGCTGAAGGATCGGCGAGAGGAGTTGCAACGTGAAGAGAACAAGTTTGCTCGACTCGTTCGCCATGCTCGCCTTCCTCAACAAAGAAAAGGGGTTCGAAAAGGTTAGAGAGCTGATGCGGGCTGCCCAGCTTTCCAGCGAGCCTCTCCTGATGAATGAGATCAATATCGGGGAGGTGTACTCTATGACGGCAAAGGCGCGATCCCCGGAGCTGGCCGAAGAGTTCCTGTGCCGGCTCGAGACGCTGCCGATCCAACCCATCTCCAATTCCTTTGCCGATGTCCTCCAAGCAGCCAGGATTAAAGCCCGATTCCCCATCTCGTATGCCGATGCCTTTGCCGTGGCTACGGCGAGTCGGATGCATGCTACTGTGGTTACCGGGGACCCTGAGTTTCGCCAGGTGGAGCACCTCGTCACGATCGACTGGGTCTAACTCATTTGGGAGATTGCTTCGGTCGCAGCGCTCCCTCGCAATGACGCTTCGGATCACGGGAGTTCGTCTCCTTTCTCAATCCGGTACTGCCCCAGGCCCATCACTGTCCCCTTGCCGACATGGACCCATTCGCCCAATTGGAGGAGGGGCAGGAATTCCACCATGGGCCCTTCGAAGGTGACGGAACCGACCAGACCGCCCATGAGCATGGTCCGCTCCTGCCGCGACGAGTACCGCCTCCAGTCCACCCAGCGCAGTCCGCTCTCCACTATGGTGACATGCCTCGCCCGCTCGACGAGGCCCTTGAAGTCCAGCTCCAGGCGCTGGCCGCAATGGAAATAGCAGAGGGTGGAAAGGCGACGCAGGAGGTTTCGAATGAGGATGTGAAATTCCATGGTGTTGGCCAAGCGGGAATCGAACTTGAAGCGTGTCGGCGTGAGGAATTCGATTCGCAGACGTCGAGGCTCTGACACGCTGGCCTGGAGATCCCGGCCGTTCAGGACCGGGAAGCCGTTTTGCAGGATTCCGGACCGGCTGTCGTAGATCGGTCGCCCATTATGTGGACCGCCGTCCTGGCCGTGGACGTGGACCAGTGTGTATTTCCCCTTGGCCCGACCAAGGCCCGTCCGGCCCAGTTCGTCGAAGGCATAGATGAAGTACGGAAGGTAGTCGATCCCCTTACCGATGAGGACGAGGCTAAAGGTGAAGACACTGCCCGGTTCGTAGATCGTGGTCGCGTCAAGCGGGGGTTCCAGTACGAAGGGGTGGGGAGCGTAAGGGTATTTGCGGAGGATCAGGGAGTCAGCAGGCGGAGGTGTTTCAAAGATATAGGCATACGGGCATGCATTCTTCAGGAGGCAGGGTGGGCACTCGCCGTGACGAACGATGCAGGCGACCTTCCGGAAGACATGGCCGAAGCCACCGCGGAGGGTGGAGCCCTTGTATTCGGGCAAGCAGAGGCGATCCTTCGCTTCAAGCGCGACTTTGAAGCGGGCCACCCGGAACGCATCGAGCCCCGGTGCAACCACGGCCTCCTCCTGCCAGGTCTTGCTGGGAACCCTTCTGGCGCGGCGCCCGGTATGACCGCGTGCGTCGCACCCGGCTCGCCCCTCCCCGGTGTCTCACGGCGCCAGAACCGCCGAGGGCATCAAGTGGGAGATGGTACTGGAGGTGACCGTCACTCTATCAGAGCGCTCACACCGAGTTCAAGGGAAAAATCCCATCGGCGAGCCCAATGATGCATAGCGTCGTAGGTCGCAACAATGGACGTCATCCCCCCACCCGCGCCCTCCCCCTCGATGGGGGGAGGGGATGCTGGAAGGCCAGGGTACCCACGGAAAACCCGGCAGAACCCGAACTTTCAATGTGTGCGCCCCTGCGTCTTTTTCTTAGTGCGCGCCGTGCCTCTCCAGCAGTTCAGCAATGTTCTCATGCCCATTCCCATACGCATACGCCCAGGCGTTCCCGCCTTTGCTATCCTTGGCATGCACTTCAGCGCCGTGACTGAGCAGCAGCTTGACAACCCCGATACGCCCATACCAAGCCGCATACATCAGGGCCGTCTCGCCGGTATTCGCCTGCGCGTTCACATCAGCGCCTTTATCGAGCAGCAGCGTGACAAGCCCCAACTGCCCTTCTGCAGACGTACGCATCAGCGGCGTCTCGCCTTTTCGATCCCTCGCATTCACATCAGCGCCCTTATTGAGCAGCATCTCTGCAACCTCCGCGTACCCATTCGAAGACGCTCGCACCAGAGATGTCTCGCCGTTATTCGCCTGCGCGTTCACATCAGCGTTGTTATCGAGCAGCAGCTTGACGATCTCGAAATGCCCTTTCGCAGACGCGATGATCAGGACCGTTCCGCCATTACTCGCCTTGACACTCACATCAGCGTTGTTATCGAGCAGCAGATTGACGATCTCGGCATACCCATTCTCAGACGCATACATCAGGGCCGTCCAGCTATGATTATCCTTCACGTTCACATCAGCGCCCTTATTGAGCAGCAGTTCTACAACCCCCGCATGCCCAAACCACGATGCACGCATCAGGGCTGTCCAGCCATCCCCATCCCTCGCGTTCACATCAGCGCCTTCAGCTAACAGGCGCTTGACTTTTTCGACGTCTCCGGATTTAGACGCCTCGATAAGGTTATCAGCCGACTTCCCACCTTCCCCACCAAATAATGAGCCGAAGAAACCCATAGTACCTCCTTTCTTAGAAAATAGCGGTCAGCGGTCAGGTGTCAGCTTCAGGTAAAAACAGGAGACGTACCAGTAATGGCTGATAGCCGATCGCTGAAAGCTGAACGTTTCTTTCAATCTTAGTGCGCCCCGTGCTTCTCCAGCAGCTCAGCCACCTTAGCATGCCCGTTAGAAGAGGCATACATCCGGGCCGTCTGGCGATTATGATCCTTCGCCTTCACGTCAGCGCCTTTATCGAGCAGCAGCTTGACAATCTCGGCACACCCATTCTCAGACGCATACATCAGGGCGGTCACGCCATTACTCGCCTTGGCATTCACATCAGCGCCTTGAGTAAGCAGCAGATCTACAACCCTGGCATGCCCATTCTCAGACGCATACATCAGGGCGGTCACGCCATTACTCGCCTCGGTATTCACATCAGCGCCTTGAGTAAGCAGCCGCTCTACAATCCCGGCATACCCGTGCCAGGACGCATGCATCAGGGCTGTTCCGCCATCGTGATCCCTCGCGTTTACATCAGCGCCTTGAGTAAGCAACCGCTCTACAACCCGGGCATGCTCGTGCCAGGACGCTCGCATCAGGGAAGTCCAGCCATCTTGATCTCTCGCGTTCACATCAGCGCCTTTATTCAGCAGCAGCTCCACAACCTCGACGTGCCCTTTCTCAGACGCACGCATCAGGGCTATCCCGCCATCTTCATTCCTCACATGCACATCGGCGCCTTTATTAAGCAGCAGATCCACAACCTCGACGTGCCCTCTCCAAGACGCATGTATCAAAACCAAAAAGCCATTATTATCCCTCACATGCACATCGGCGCCTTTATTCAGCAGCAGCTCCACAACCCGGGCATGCCCATGCCAGGACGCATGTATCAGGGCCGTCCAGCCATCTTGATCTCTCGCGTTCACATCAGCGCCTTCAGCCAGCAGGCGCTTGACTTTTTCGATGTCTCCGAACTTCGACGCCTCGATGAGCCTATCGGCAGGCTTCCCACTACCCTCAAATAATGAGCGAAGGAAACCCATATACTCTCCCTTCAAGTTTTACCTTACACCCCAACCTGTCCATCCTGTCCAGCAAGCAGCCGCGGCTGATCCCCTGCCACGACGCCGGATCCGGGACGACCACCCCACATCTTGAGACCCAATCGGCAGAGCTGACAAACGTCAAGTGAATAGCCCGATCGAGACATTGCCATACGTGAAACCCGGCGTCTGTTCCTCAGTGCGCCCCGTACTTCACCAGCAGTTCAGCAACGTCATCATACCCATGCCAATGCGCATACTCCAGGGCCGTCCCGCCATCATTGGCCTTGACGTTCACATCAGCCCCTTGCGTGAGCAGCAGATCTGCGGCCTTGGCATGCCCTTTCCCAGACGCATACATCAGGGCCGTGACACTATTATTGTCCCTCGTATTCACATCGGCGCCTTTTGTGAGCAGCAGATCTGCCACCTTGGCATGCCCATTCATAGACGCCCGCATCAGCGCCGTCACGCCATCTTTATTCGTTGCATTCACATCGGCGCCTTTCGTGAGTAGCATCTCTACAATCCTGGCATGCCCTTTCCCAGACGCATACGTCAGAGGCGTCCAACCACTCTTATCCTTTGCATTCACATCGGTACCCTTATGAAACAACAGTTCTGCAATCAGGGCATGTCCTTCTGCAGACGCCATCATCAGGACCGTCCTGCCATTACCGGCCTTGGCGCCGACATCAGCCCCTTGCTTGATCAGCAGCTCTGCCACCCCGGTATGCCCGTTCTCAGTCGCATACATTAGAGCCGTAAAGCTGTCTTTATCGCTCGCGTTGACATCAGCGCCTTTAGTGATCAGCCCCTCTGCAATCCCGGCATGCCCATGCCAGGACGCGCGTATGAGGGCCGTCCCGCCGTTATTGTCCCTCGCCCCCACGTCAGCACCACGATCGAGCAGTACCGCTGCAATTCCGGCATGCCCATGCCAAGCCGCATGCATCAGAGCTGTCCACCCTTCTAGATCCCTCGCATTCACATCGGCGCCGTCAGCCAACAGGCCCTTGACTTTATCGGCCTCTCCGGATTGAGACGCCGCGATGAGCTTTGCACCATGCTTTCCCCCACCCTCAAATAGTGAGCCAAAGAAACCCATACACCCTCCTTTCTTAGAAAATAGCTATCAGCGGTCAGCAGTCAGGTGTCGGCTTCAGGTACAAACAGGAGACGTACCAGTAAGGGCTGATAGCCAATCGCTGAAAGCTGATCGCTGCTTTCAATCTTACTGCGCCCCATACTTCTTCAACAGTTCCAACACCTTAGCGTGCCCATTCAAAGATGCGCGCTCCAAGGCCGTCCCGCCATCGACATCCCACATGTTCAGGTCCGCGCCTCGATTGAGCAGGAGTTCTGCAACCCCGGTATGTCCATGCGCAGCGGCCCGTATCAGCGCCGTCCCGCCATCGATATCCCGCGCGTTCAGGTCCGCGCCTCGATTGAGCAGGAGTTCTGCAACCCCGGTATGTCCATGCGCAGCGGCCCGTATCAGCGCCGTCCTGCTGTATTGATCTCGTATGTTCAGGTCCGCGCCTCGATTGAGCAGGAGCTCTGCAACCCCGGTATATCCATGCGCAGCGGCATGTATCAGCGCCGTCCCGCCATGTTGATCCAGCGCGTTCAGGTCCGCGCCTCGATTGAGCAGGAGTTCTGCAATCCTGGTATGTCCGTTCAACGACGCGCGTATGAGGGCGGTACAACCAAATTTGTCCCTCGCATCCACAACCGCCCCGTTATTGAGTAACATCTCTATCACTCCGAAACGGCCATTCCAGGCCGCACGCATCAGCGCGCTAAAGCTGTCTTTATCCTTTACGTCAACCTCAGCACCTTTAGTGAGAAGCATCTCCACCACTCGAGCGTGTTCTTTCCAAGCCGCCCGTATCAGCGCCGTCCCCCCATTCTTATCCTGCGCGTTCACATCAGCGCCATGATCGAGCAGCACTTCGACAACTGCGAGATGTCCGACCCACGACGCATGTATTAGGGCTGTCCAGCCATCCCTATCCCTCGCACTCACATCAGCGCCTTTAGCTAACAGGCTCTCGACTTTTTCGGTGTCTCCAGATTTCGCCGCTTCGATGAGCTTGCTGCCAAGCTTCCCGCCACCCTCAAATAATGAGCTAAGGAAACCCATATAACCTCCCCTCAGATCTCACACCCCAGCCCGTCCATCTCGCCCAGCAAGCGGTCGCGACCGATCCCTTGCCAGGACGCCGGACGAGGCGGCCGCCCCACACCTTGAGACCCTCTAGATAGGGCCTACGAGAGTTAAGCGCATAGCCCAATTAGAGATTTCAATCTTTGGGAAACCCGGCGTCTTGTTCTTAGCGCGCCCCGTGCTTCTCCAGTAGTTCAGCAATCTTAGAAAGCTTATTGCGCGACGCATACATCCAGGCCGTCGCATTCATATTATCTCTCGCATTCACATCAACGCCTTTATTGAGCAGCAGTTCTGCAACTCTGGCATGCCCATGCCAGGATGCACGTATTAGGGCGGTCCCGTTGTTATTGTCCCTCGCGTTCGCATCAGCGCCTTGATTGAGCAGCAGCCCTACAATTCCGGCATGCCCATGCCAGGATGCACGTATTAGGGCAGTTGCGCCATCACCAGCCTTGGCGTTCACATCAACACCTTTATTGAGCAACAACCCCACAACTCCGGCGTGCCCTTTCTCAGACGCACGTATCAGAGCAGTTACTCCATTACTGGCCTTCGCGTTCACATCAGCGCCTTGATTGAGCAGTACCTCCACAACCTCGGCATGCCCATGCCAGGACGCATGCATCAGGGCCGTCCAGCCATCTTTATCCCTCGCATTCACCTCGGCGCCTTTAGCGAGCAACAGCTCTGCAACCTCGGTGTGCCCATGCCCGGACGCATGCATCAGGGCCGTCCAGCCATCTTTATTGCTTGCGTTCACCTCGGCGCCTTTAGCGAGCAACAGCTCTGCAACCTCGGTGTGCCCATGCCCGGACGCATGCATCAGGACCGTCCAGCCATCTTTATTGCTTGCGTTCACGTCAGCGCCTTCGGCGAACAGGCTCTTGACTGTTTCAGTGTCTCCGGATTTAGACGCATCAATGAGCCTTTTTCCAAACTTCCCACCGCCCTCAAATAATGAGCTAAGGAAACCCATACAACCTCCCTTCAGATCTCACGCCGTAACCCGTCCATCTTGTCCAGCAAGCGGCCGCGGCCGATCCTCTGCCAGAACGCCGAATCCGAGGCGGCCGCCCCACACCTTGAGACCCTCTAGATAGGGCCTACGAGAGTTAAGCGCATAGCCCAATTAGAGATTTCAATCTTTGGGAAACCCGGCGTCTTGTCCTTAGCGCGCCCCGTGCTTCTTCAGCAGTTCAGCAACCATAGAATGCCTATTCCCAGACGTATACATCAGGGCCGTCCCGCCAGTATTATCCTTCACGTTCACATCAGCGCCTTGATTGATAAGCATCACTGCAACTCTGAAATGCCCTTTATCGGACGCATGCATCAGGGCCGTCCAGCCATCTTTTTCCATCACATTCACCTCAGCGCCTTGCTTGAGAAGCATCTCTACAATCTCGGAATGCCTTTTCTCAGACGCACGCATCAGGGCCGTCCCGCCATTATTATTCCTCGCGTTCACCTCAGCGCCTTGATTGAGCAGCAGTTTTGCAACCCCGGAATGCCCATTCCAAGACGCACGCATCAGGGCCGTCCAGCCATCTTTATCTCTCGCGTTCACCTCAGCGCCTTGATTGAGCAGTAGATCTGCACACGTGGTACGCCCATTCCAAGACCCATGCATCAGGGCCGTCCAGCCATCTTTATCTCTCGCGTTCACCTCAACACCTTGATTGAGCAGCAGCTCTGTAACCCCGGCACGCCCATTCCCAGTCGCACGCATCAAGGCCGTCCAGCCGTGTTTATCGCCCGCGTTCACCTCAGCGCCTTTATTGAGTAGCAACTCTACAACCCCGGGACGCCCATTCCAAGACGCACGCATCAGGGCCGTAAAGTCATCTCTATCCCTCGCGTTTACCTCAGCGCCTTGATTGAGCAGCAGATCTACAACCCCGGCATGCCCATGCCAAGACCCATGCATCAGGGCTGTCCAGCCATGGCTATCCCTCGCGTTTACATCAGCGCCTTCAGCTAATAGCCTCGTGACTTTTTTGGTGTCTCCAGATTTAGACGCCTCGAAGAGCTTGCTCCCAAGCTTCCCACTACCCTTAAACAATGCGCCAATGAAGCCCATACAACCTCCTTTGAGATCTCAGACCCCAGCCCGTCCATCGGGCCGCTGAGAAGTTCCGTTGTGACACCCATCTCTACCGTGGAGATCGTGGACATCGAGTATGATTACGTTCGCCTACCGCTTCCGAGACTGTGGGCCACCGAGATGATCAGGGCCACGACATTGCCTATCCCGCCAACCGTCCAACATTCTCCGTTTCTTAAGGATCGGGGGCAACCGTGGTAGGCCACCGTCCTCGCCTACCTCCCACGCTTCCTTCCCAGTGCCACCAACCGCACTGCCGTTACGGCAACAGAGGCTCACTCATGAGGTTACCTACTATATTCGAGCTCTTTTCGGAAACGAAATAATACACAACACGTAGTGACAGCAATTCCCGAAGCCAAGAAGTAGATCAGCCGGTAGCCGAACTGCTCCGCGACTATTCCGAATATGAACGACGCAAGGGCGTGGCCCAGCAACATTGCAGTGCTGAACGCGCCAATGGAGCGTCCGCGCTCCTCCGAGTCCGCGAGGTCGATTGCGTAGGCGCTCAGGGCTGGGAAAAGTAAACCGTGGGCCATTCCGGTAAGCGTCCCGACCAGCAGCAGACCAACTGGAGAGATGAGCCAGACAAGGCCCAGGGTGCCGGATCCCATGAGCAGCAGGGCGGGAAGGATTACGCGCTGACGCCCCCATCGATCAGATAGTCTGCCACATGTTAACCGGATGCCGATCGCAGCCACGCTGTACGCGACGTAGAACCCACCAATACGCGACAACCCAGCCTGCGTCGCGTAGGTCGGCAGGAATACGAACACCGTCCCAGAGACCAAACCGAACACCAACGTGAGGAGAATTGGCGGAAGGATGCGCGCTGACGGGATCAAGAAAGAGGGGCCCGAAGAGACAGCTTCGCGGGGCGTCGCTGAGAGATTACGGAACGCCAGACTGGTCAGGAAGCAACCCGCTGCGGCAACAGCGGCAACTAAGAAGAAAGCCGAATACCCCGCACGATGGATCACTTGCTCCCCAAGGGCGGGAGAGAGCGCGATCGTAATGAGTCCCGAGATCCCGAAAAGGCCCACCGCCTCCCCGCGACGGCTCGACGGAACGATTTCAGCCACCAGGGTCAGATTCGCGATGTAGAAGGTAGAGTACCCAATACCCTGCAGGATACGAAAGAGAATAAATCGCGCATCCATTTGGGTCGAGAAGGCAAAGCCGACCGAGGCCAGCATCCCTAACGCCGATCCCAGCAGGAGGAATCGCTTGCGTCCGAAGCGGTCAACGAGGGCGCCGGCGAGTGGCTGCCCAAGAATGGCCGCAAGGCTGTAGCTTCCCATGACCCAACCGATCTGCGATTCGGTCCCCCCGAGCGTCTTGATGTAAAGGGGAAGCAGGCTGAAGGCATTGAGGCTAGCGAAAAAGAAAAAATTGGCAAGGGAGGCAACGAAGAAATTGAAGCTAGAAATCGTTTCGTCGATAAAGCCACCCCGTCCCTGATGGGTTGGGTTTGACAGAGTTGTCAGTTGACTCTCGCCTGATCGATCCATTTGTGCAAGGTCAGCTCAGGTACGAGGCGCGATAAGGACGCCGAGGCGTAACAAAACGCCCTATTGTGCTCTCGCGCACCTTGGCAAGCCGGCCAATCTTTCTCCTTGTGTGCCGCTGGAATCTATCGTATACATACATCGAGTCACGATTGTCCGCCCACCAGATTGAGCCATTGACCAGGGCATAAGGATAGCCAGAGGCTCCTGGGCCGACGTTGCCGGCGGAAAGAGTTGGTTCTTTCATCATAACCCCACTTTAACGCTCGGTTATCCAAAAGGAGGGATGCGCTATGACAACCACTGCGTATGTCCTGATCGAAGGCGCGTCGGAGCAGACGACCACTATCGTGAAAGCGCTACAGAAGATAAAAGGGGTCAAGTCGGCTCACGCCGTGACCGGACCCTACGATGTGATCGCGTGCGTTGAAGCAACTGATATCGGCACGGTCGGGGCGGTTGTCCTCTCGAAAATCCGCACCTTGAAGGGTGTCACAAGGACCGTGACCTGCGTCGCTGTGTAGGATCCCCCCAAACGGTCCAGGAATGTAACGGGTAGTAACCATCACTTTTTTCAACTCTTCTCAGGCCCGGCGAAGTTCATCGCCAAACAGATCAGGGTACGGACCATAGCCCCTGTCGCCCCCTTCACCTGATACCCGTAGTCCTTCTCGGTTTGCGAGGTCCCGGCGATGTCCAGGTGAACCCACGGGGCTTTCCCGATAAAGTTCGCCAGAAGCTTCGCGCCGGTGATCGGCCCGGCCTTTCGCCCGCCGACATTCTTCATGTCCGCATAATCGCTCTTGATCTGTTCGGCGTACTCGTCATCCATAGGCAGTTCCCAGATCTTCTCGCCGGCCGCCTCGCTCGCCTCTTTCACCTGCCGCAGCAGTTCGGCGTCATTGGTAAAGGCGCCCGTTCGTACTGCCCCAAGGGCGATGACACACGCGCCGGTGAGTGTCGCCACGTCAACGAGGTGGGTAAGGCCCCTGTCGCAGGCGTAACAGAGGGCATCAGCCAGGACCAGCCGCCCTTCAGCGTCGGTATTGATCACCTCGATCGTCTTACCGTTCATGGCCTTGACGATATCGCCTGGGCGCTGGGCTGTCCCGCTTGGAAGGTTCTCTATCGCCGGCACGATGACCGTCACATCCACTGGGAGCCTCAGCTCCGCGATCCCTTTGATCGCTGCGAGGACCGCCGCCCCGCCGGCCATGTCGCCTTTCATCGTCTCCATCCCCTCGCTCGGCTTGATCGAGATGCCTCCTGAATCGAAGGTTACCCCCTTACCCACCAGGCCGAGACGCGGGCCAGCCCCTTTCCCTTTTCTCCCCTTGTAGTTCACCTCAATGAGCTTCGGGGGCTCCTGGCTGCCCTGAGCCACCCCCAGCAGCGCCCCCATGCCAAGCTTCTTCATGTCGGTGCGCTCCAGGATCTTAATGGTGAGACCCAACCCGCTCGCCATCTTCTTAGCCCGCGCCGCCAGTTCAGAGGGAGTCAGGGTGTTCGCCGGCTCATTCACCAAGTCACGGGCGAAGCTCACAGCCTCGGCCAGGATCTGGCCGCGACGCGCCCCCTCCTCCATTGCGGGAACCTTAGTCCTGTCGCGCTCCAGCAGCGTCAGCTTTTGGACGACCTTCTGCCCGTTCTCCTCCGGCTTCTTATATTTGTCAAACCGGTAGAGGCCCAACAATGCCCCCTCAGTCACAGCGCAGGCCGCCTGATCTGCCTGCAGGCCTCCGATACCGGCGCCGTGGACGATGGACGCCACCTTTCGCACCCCCACCCCGCGCAGATGGCGCATCGCCTCCGCCGAAGCCGAGCGCACACGATCGAGGGTGAACTCCTCTTGCTTGCCCAGCCCGATCACCAGCACCTGGACGACCGGAAGCTGCCCAAAGGTATGCAGCAGGAGCCGTTCATGCAGTTTGCCTTTGAACTCCTGGCGACGGATGGCGGCGGTAATGGACCCTCCAAGCGCTTGGTCCACTGCTCCAGTCGCCCCGCCAGGGTGCCCCACCCCCTCGAAGAGATTCACGATAAGCGCATCTCCTCCATAGGAAAGTAGATCCTGTGTCCTGATCTCTACCTTCACTCGATCACTCCTTTCAAAGACCACGCCCACGTCAGAATCACAAAAACGGGAGGGATGGCGGCTGCCACCCCTCTCTCTCGTAATGCGGCTGTTAGCGCTCAGCTATCAGCTATCAGCTATCAACGGCCATACCGAACGTGCGCAGGGCTGGCCGCTGAAAGCTAAACCTGCCATACATGACCCCTACGACAAACCGATCAGTTCATCCACACGCGGATCCCAGGGCTTGAACGGATCCTTACAGAGGATGGTGCGCTGATACCGATCGTTCAGCTTCAGGTAGCTCCAGCCCACATCGTACGACTTGTTCTTCTCGTTCGCGTACTTGATGAAATCACTTCGCACCTTGGCCCTGGTCGTCTGAGGCGGCGTCGTCATGGCCGTCTCGATCTCGCCCTCTGTGGTCACCCGATCGATCAGCCCGTCATGCAGCATGAGGTAGTACAGCCCACGGGTCCGCTTAATGTCATGATACTGCAGATCCAACATGAAGACGCGCTGGTCATCGAAGGAGCAGCCCTTGCGGTTGATGTAGGAGGTGATGAGCGCGTGTTTGATGACCCAGTCGAGCTCGCGGTGCAGCGTCATCGGGTCCTCAGCGAGCTTGTCCAGGACGTACTGCCACTTCTCCAAGAGGTCGGCCACCTGGGGACTCCGTTCCCGGCCCTGGTAGTACTCGAGGGCGAGGTCCAGGTACTCCCGCTGGATCTCGATGGCTGAGAACTCCTTGCCGCGCTTCAGCCGCACGCGGTGCCGGCAGGTCACGTCGTGGGAGATCTCCTTGATGGCCCGGACGGGGTCCTCAAGGGTGAGGTCGCGCTTGATGAAGCCGTCCTCTACCATGGCAAGGACGATGGCGGTCGTCCCGACCTTCAGGTAGGTTGCGACCTCCGACATGTTGGAGTCGCCGACGATGACGTGCAGGCGGCGGTACTTCTCCTCGTCGGCGTGGGGCTCATCGCGGGTGTTGATGATACCGCGTGAACTGGTCGTCGCGCCCGAGATCTCCTGGTAGATGTGCTGCGCCCGCTGCGAGATATAGTAGTGGTTCCCCATCCGCGTCCGGAGCACCTTGCCTGCGCCCGCGAATACCTGGCGCGTGGCAAAGAAGGGGATCAACTGCTCTGCCAGCTTGTGGAAGTTCACGCTGCGCTGCACCAGGTAGTTCTCGTGGCAGCCGTAAGTGTTCCCGACCGAGTCGGTATTGTTCTTGAAGATGTAGATCTCGCAGTAGATGCCGTTTTCGCGGAGCTTCTGTTCGGCACCCAGGAGCAACTCCTCCACGATCCGCTCGCCCGCTTTGTCGTGGATAACCAGCTCCCGCGGGTTATCGCACTCGGGGGTCGCGTACTCAGGGTGACAGCCGGTGTCCTGATAGAGGCGCGCGCCGTTTCTCAGGAAGTCGTTTGTCCCGCGCTGGCGTGAAACCACCTTCTCAAAGAGATAGCCCAAGGCGCTTTCAACCGACAGGTTCACCCGCCCCCCGGCCGAGGAAGAGATCAGGCCGTATTCGCTCTCCAGCCCAAGGATACGTTCTTGCATTGCAACTACTCCGGTTTAATCCTACCGGAAGGGCGTGCGACGGTCAACCGAATTCGGCCAGGAGGAACCAGGGGGAGGGACCTCAGCAATGACGCGATGGTGGCGGGAATGACGTAACGAGTATTATGCCAATCAAGCACTAATCGGTATTCGTGAGGATCGCCGTGAGATCGTTGTGGGAAAGGCGACGGAACTTCCGACCGGTCCGACTGCGCTCCAGAACCGCTACCTCCAGGCTCTGCGGTTTGACCTTCACACTGCTCACGGCTTCCAGCGCGTGTGTGGCCAGCCTCAGGGCAGCCTCCTGATCAAGCCCTGCTTCGTATTTGTCCTTCAGGTATAGCCTGAGCTCTTCGGCTTGTCCCCCGATCGCGGCAAACCCCTTCTCGTCGCCGATGCTGCCGTCGAAGGCAATCCGGTACAACTCGTGGGGCAGCCCTCCATTGGCCACCTCCACCACCAGGATCTCCACCTCCAGCGGCTTCATGGCTTCACTGAAGATATTCCCGATGGTCTGAGAGTAGGCATTGGCGAGCGACTTGGCCGTAACGTCTTCCCGATCATACGCGAACCCCTTCAGGTCCGCATAGCGAATCCCCGCCTTGCGCAGATTCTCGAACTCGCTGTACCTCCCGGCGCCGGCAAAGGCGATCCGGTCGTAAATCTCGGAGATCTTATTGAGCGAAGCACTGGGGTTCTCAGCCACCAGCAGCATTCCGTCAGCATACTCCAGAACGATAATCGATTTCCCCTTGGCGATGCCCTTTCGGGCATACTCCGCTTTATCCTGCATCATCTGCTCTGGCGACACATAATATGGAAGCGCCATTAGTTCACCTCTCCGGCTCGGGTGTCACCCTCCACCTTGGCCCCTCTCTCGACTAGCCTGCGGCGATCGATGATGGCCTGGCAGACCTCCCTGATGCGGGCCTCCGGCACATCCTGCAGGCCCACCATGGCAGCGAGCTTAATCGTAGGAAAGACTCCACGAACGAAGTCCGGACCCCCGGTCCCAACATCCTCCTCCGCCGCGTCAATCAGCGCCTCCAGCCCGACCGCTATCGCCTCGTCCTCGGTCATGCCGGTCCGATAGAGCTTCTTCATGGTGGAACGGGCATCTTTCCCGCCAGAGCCTGTGGCATAGTAATCCGTTTCCTCGTACCTGCCGCCTGTCACGTCATACTTAAAAATCTTGCCCTCACCGCTTCTTACGTCATAGCCGACAAAGATAGGGATCACCACCAGCCCCTGCATCGCCATCGGGAGGTTGGCCTTGATCATCTGGGATAACTTATTCGCCTTTCCCTCCAACGAGAGCGTCACACCCTCCAGCTTCTCGTAGTGGGTAAGCTCCACCTCAAACAGTTTGGCCATCTCGATGCAGGGGCCAGCGACGCCCGCGATGGCGATGGCCGAGTGGTCATCCGACTTGAACACCTTCTCGATTCGCCGCGACGAGATCTGGAAGCCCTCGGTCGCCTGCCGATCTCCTGCGATGATCGCCCCATCCCGGTACTTCAGGGCCAGGATGGTGGTCCCGTGAGGGCTCTCCTTCAGCTCTCGGATCTCGGCCTGCGAAAGCCTTTCTGGCTTGATCTGCATCTGTGGCAGGAGATCCGGCCGACTCTGCCGGAGCAGGTCAAAAAAACTCGAGCCAGAATCTATAGAATCGAGGAGTGCGTGCATCGGTACCCCGAATGGAGCGCGGTTGCGTTAGACCGCGATGTTCTCCAATAACTCCGCGGCGGTGTCAGAGCGCTCCAGTACCTCAGACACCAACTTCTGCGTGCCCCTCAACGGATCGGACATGGGGACTCGTTTTACCACAGCCTCGCCGGTGTCAAAGACGACCGAGCTCCAACTCGCCCCATAAACCTCGTCGGGATACTTCTGGAGGCACATCCCGCGAAAGTAGGCCCGGGTATCTGGGGGAGGGGTCTTCATGGCCATGAGGATCTCCTCGTCAGTGACAATCCGCTCAACGTATCCCTGGCGCTCCAGGGTAAAGTAGAGCCCCTTGTCCCGGCGGAGATCATGATACTGCAGATCCAACATGAAGACGCGCTGGTCATCGAAGGAGCAGCCCTTGCGGTTGATGTAGGAGGTGATGAGCGCGTGTTTGATGACCCAGTCGAGCTCGCGGTGCAGCGTCATCGGGTCCTCAGCGAGCTTGTCCAGGACGTACTGCCACTTCTCCAAGAGGTCGGCCACCTGGGGACTCCGTTCCCGGCCCTGGTAGTACTCGAGGGCGAGGTCCAGGTACTCCCGCTGGATCTCGATGGCTGAGAACTCCTTGCCGCGCTTCAGCCGCACGCGGTGCCGGCAGGTCACGTCGTGGGAGATCTCCTTGATGGCCCGGACGGGGTCCTCAAGGGTGAGGTCGCGCTTGATGAAGCCGTCCTCTACCATGGCAAGGACGATGGCGGTCGTCCCGACCTTCAGGTAGGTTGCGACCTCCGACATGTTGGAGTCGCCGACGATGACGTGCAGGCGGCGGTACTTCTCCTCGTCGGCGTGGGGCTCATCGCGGGTGTTGATGATCGGTCGCTTGGCCATGGTGTCGAGGCCGATAAAGCTTTCAAAGAAATCGGCCCGTTGAGAGAGCTGGTAGTCACAAGAGTCGGCGCCATTTTCGGCCCCGACCTTCCCCGCACCCGCAAAGATCAGACGGGTCACTAAGAAGGGAGTGAACCCCTGGACGATCTGGTCGAAGGGAACCCGCCGCTCCATCAAGTAGTTCTCATGGTGGCCGTAGCTATTCCCTTTTCCGTCGCTATTATTCTTGTAGATGAAGATCCGCTGCCGCTCCGGCAGGGTCAGGTTGGCTGAGGCCAGGCACAATTCGAAGATCCGCTCGCCAGCCTTCTCGTAACAGACCAGGTCGCGGGCGTTGGTACACTCCGGCGTGGAGTATTCGGGATGGGCCCCGTCAACATAGAGACGGCCGCCGTTTCGAAGCAGCTTGTTGATGGTGCGATTATCCGCCTGGCTTGGCCTTTCGCGCTCCCCGCTCACCTCGAATCCTCTTGCATCGAGGAGGGGATTCTCGCCTGTGTAATCCCACATCGCCTTCACCTCAGCGAGGGGGCGATGGCTATTAATCAACAGGCTGGAACCGGACACTGGATCGAAACCAGAGGGATCCTTTGCGCTGATCCCCAATTCGGTCTCGGTCCCCATGATCTTCTCGATCGCCATGTGTCCTCGTGAATGAAGCTCCCTTGCCCGATCAGGATGAGGTCAAGACCTCATCACAGATAGTGACCGGTTGGGATTATTTCAACCTTGCGGGACCGCTTCTCTTCACGGTCAAAGACTGTCCGCACATTGACGATGCGCTCGCTTCGCCGCCCGGCAATCTTGGCCCAGTCGTCTGGATTGGTGGTGTTTGGAAGATCTTCATTCTCCCTGAACTCGGTCCGGACTGCATCGAGTATGTCCTCGACCGTCAGGCCCTTGACGCCCGTCGCGATCATCCTCTTGACCGCCCGCTTCTTGGCCCTTGTGCAGATCGATTCGATCATCGCCCCTGAGGCGAAATCCTTGAAGTAGAGCGTTTCCTGCTGTCCGGAGGCGTAGGTGACCTCCAGAAAGCGGTGCTCCGGGACTGTGGCGTATAGAAGCTGAATTGCCGCCGCAATCATGGCTGCCGCCGCCTTTTCAGGCGTCCCGTTGGCCTTGATCTCCGCCACTGCGAACGGCAGCTCAGGTGTCAGGTACTTCGAGAAGATCTCAAGGGCCGCACTCTGGTCGGGCCGGTCGATCTTAATCTTGACGTCGAAGCGTCCCGGACGCAGCACCGCCGGGTCGATGAGGTCCTGCCGGTTCGTGGCTCCGATGACGATGACGTGCTTGAGCCCTTCTACGCCATCGAGCTCCGCCAAGAATTGCGGGACGATTGTGGACTCCATATCTGAAGAGATGCCCGAACCACGAGTTCGGAATAAAGAGTCCATCTCATCAAAGAAGATCACCACCGGCGACCCCTCGGTGGCCTTCTCCTTGGCCCTACTGAAAATTTCCCGGATCTGCCGCTCCGTCTCGCCGACATACTTGTTCAGCAGTTCAGGACCCTTGACGTTCAGGAAGTAGCCCTTCACCGCCTGCCCGGTCTTCTTTGCCAGTTGCTCAGCCAGGGAGTGCGCGACCGCTTTCGCGATCAGGGTCTTGCCACAACCTGGCGGCCCATAGAGCAACACCCCCTTCGGAGGCTGGAGCTGGTGTTCCCGGAAATAGTCCACGTACAGGTGAGGCAGCTCGATGGCATCCCTGATCATCTCGATCTGGGGACCGAGACCACCGATGGCCTCATAGCCGATGCCCGGAACCTCTTCGAGGAAAAGCTCCTGGGCATCGCTCTTGGGCAACCGCTCCAGAATGTGCCCGGACCGCGGGTCGAGGAGCAGATGGTCACCTGCCTTGAGGGAGAGTTGTCGTAATGGATCGGCCAGCTCTACCACCCGTACCTCATCGGCTCGCAGGGTGACAATAGCCCGGCCTTCATCGAGCAGGTCCTTCAGGGTCACGACCTCGCCCTGCTCATCGAAGCCTGCCGCCGCAATCACATTGAACGCCTCATTCAGGATCAGCTCCTGGCCCTTACGAAGCGTTTCAGGTGGCACTGAAGGATGGAGGTTGACCTTCATCTTGCGGCCACCGGTGTAGATGTTTGCCGTCCTGTCTGGGTTCATCGACGCGAAGATCCCGTACGGGCTCGGCGGGGCCGAGAGCTTCTCTACCTCCTCCCGAAGTCTCTCTATCTGCTCTTTCGCTTGTTGCAAGGTCTCAACCATCCGCTGGTTCTGATGATGCGCCTGACCCAACTGTTCGCGGGATTGGTCGAGCTTGGACCGGAGAAACTCAAACTCTTTTGGGGTCTGGTCCAGTCGCCGCTTCAGGTGATAGATCTCCTCTTCGAGCGTCTTCACTTGCGCCTGGAGAACCTCGATCTCATCCTCGTATTGAGAAAGCTTACGGTGATACGTTGTGTCGCTCCCTGGAAGCTGCTCGGAAAGCTTCCGCATGGTCTTTCTGAGAGAACTTAACCTCGCCGAGCCCTTTTCGGGGTCATTCATTGTCGCTTGACCTCCTTGCGCCCTTGGTCCCTCCGCTCATCAGTCGCGCTACGTCATCCAAGGGCAACGCGCCATACAATCTTACTTTTATATTACTAACGATTCTAAGACTGTCAAGTCTTTTCTCCTGAAGAGCACACCGGAAAAATCCGCTTCCATAGCCCATCTTCGGCTTCTGGATGCTTACAACATCACTCACCTTCTGGTGCGTTCTGCGACCGCATCGCTTTGGAGTAAGAAGCTGCAGAGGAACCCGACGGCCATATGCTATGCTAAGAATGGAGTTAGGGCAGCCTCTATGGGGCGAAGGCTACTGCGGTGGAGTGAGAGATGTCGCAACGACAGATACGCAAGTACACACGAAGGGCCACCCGCCTGCTCCTGATTGTGGCTGCTATCGCTATTTCTCTCATCGTCCTGATGATGTTCGCTATGGGACGCTGAGAATACCCCAGGAAAGCCTGTTCAGTAGACGGCGAGAGATTGTCGTATGCATGATGAAATGATTTACAAACTCGGTTTGGACAGATTATACTGCGGCCAGTCAGGGCGAAGCCGCTTTTCACAACAGAGGGGAGAGGTGGCGTTATGGGGGTCCAGCAGCCCACACCAGACGAGCTGCTCAATATCTATTACTTCCTCAAGCTCACCCGCGGCCTGGAGCAGCGGGTCATCACACTCTACCGACAGGGCAAGATCGTCGGAGGCGTTTACCTCGGCACAGGGGAAGAGGCAATTGCGGTGGGAAGTGCCGTCGCGCTCGAGCCCGACGACGTCATCGCCCCAACCCATCGGGACCTCGGCGCGAATCTCTTGAAGGGAATCACGCCGAAGGAATATATGGCCCAGTACCTGGCCAAGCAGACCGGGCTGACCAGGGGACGTGACGGCAATGTCCATTTCGGCGATATCACACGGGGCATCATCGGATTCATCAGCCCGATGGCCGACCTGCTGCCGGTGGCGGCAGGCGTCGGATTAGCCTTCAAGCTTCGGCACGAGCGCCGCGTGGTCGCGGCCTTCTTCGGCGACGGCGCGTCAAGTCGCGGTGATTTCCACGAGGCCCTGAACCTCGCTGCCGTGCTGAAACTGCCCGTCATCTTTATCTGCCATAACAATCAGTACGCCTACTCCACCCCGCTCTCCCATCAGATGGCCATCGAGCATGTCGCCGATCGCGCCAATGCGTATGGGATGCCGGGCATCATCGTGGATGGTAACGATGTGCTGGCCGTCCGCGATGCCGTTTCCCTAGCGGCCGCTCGCGCGAGAACAGGCGAAGGCCCTTCCCTCGTAGAAGGTAAGACGATGCGGATGCGAGGTCATGCCGAGCATGACGACGCCTCGTATGTCCCGCCTGCCCTGCTCGAAGAGTGGCGAAGGCGAGACCCAATCGATCGATTTGTCGCGTATCTGTGGGATCAGAAGGTCCTTGACGACGCATCCGCCAAGGCGATCGACGACCGCATTGCCGGGGAGATCGAGGAAGCCGTTTTATTCGCGGAATCGAGCCCGCTTCCGGATGCGAAGGACCTCCTCGATGGAGTCTACGCCTCCTAGCTAACAGCTATCAACCGTGTTTGAGGAGAGGATGGAGATCACCTACCTCGAAGCGATTCGACAAGCCTTGTGGGAAGAAATGGACCGGGACGAGCGCGTCTTCATGCTCGGAGAGGATATCGGCGTCTATGGTGGCGCCTTCAAGGTGACAAAGGGGTTTCTCGACAAGTTCGGGCCGGAGCGGGTGATCGACACGCCGCTGTCTGAGTCTGGGTTCGTCGGGGCCGCGATCGGCGCCGCCATCATGGGGATGCGACCGGTGGTCGAGATGCAGTTTGCCGACTTCATTGCCTGCGCCTTTGACCAGATCGTCAACATGGCCGCCAAACATCACTACCGCACCGGTGAACCGGTCCCCCTGGTGATTCGGGCCCCCTATGGGGGCGGCATCCACGCGGGGCCGTTCCATTCCCAATGTCCGGAGGCGTGGTTCTTTCATGTGGCGGGCCTGAAGCTTGTGGCCCCATCCACCCCTGCCGATGCGAAAGGTCTGCTAAAGGCGGCCATCCGCGACCCCAATCCGGTGATCTACTTTGAGCACAAGTACCTCTATCGTCACATCAAGGGGGATGTGCCGGAGGGAGACACTATCGTGCCGATCGGCCAGGCAGAGGTGAAAAGACAGGGCAGTACCGTCAGCGTGATCACCTACGGCGCCATGCTCCAGCACTCGCTCGCAGCGGCGGAGCGACTCATGCCGGAAGGGATTGACCTGGAGGTGGTGGACCTCCGCACGCTTCAGCCCCTAGATATGGCCACGATCGCCGCCTCGGTCAAGAAGACAGGACGGGCGATGGTGGTGCATGAGGCCCAAAAGACCGGTGGCATAGGCGGCGAGATCGCAGCCCGGATCGTCGAGGAGCTCTTTCACTATCTGGATGCCCCTATCGCCCGCGTGGCGCCCCCCCACATTCCTATCCCCTTTAGTCCCGTGCTGGAGGAGGCGTACTTGCCCAATACCGAAACCATCGCCAGTAAGGCAAGAGAGCTGGCCAGTTTCTGAGAGCCGACCGTGCGCATTCAAGTCATAATGCCCCAGATGGGCGAGAGCATTGCGGAGGGAACGGTCGTCACCTGGCTGAAGAAGGTCGATGAATTGGTCGCCAAGGATGAGCCACTGGTGGCCATCTCCACGGACAAGGTGGATGTCGAGATCCCCTCCCCTGCCTCCGGGGTGTTGACCCAGATCGTCGTCCAGGAAGGGGTCACAGCGTTGGTCGGAGCCGTGCTGGCCTACATCGGCGAGGCTTCTCACGCCGGTGCGGTCCCGCCAGACAGGCCGGTGGTGGAGCGGCAGGAGGGCGTTCAGGCCGCTGCGCTCGCAGCAGAGGCTGCG
>Ga0209515_10000521_pt1 | contig 68624 bp, 62 predicted proteins | sample Subgroupgradi54m_FD_187454 | JGI IMG/M metagenome (GOLD analysis project Ga0209515, IMG submission 187454) | Subsurface groundwater microbial communities from S. Glens Falls, New York, USA - GMW60B uncontaminated upgradient, 5.4 m (SPAdes)... ...
CTGGTAAACTCGAAAACGCCGCTTCGGTATCCGTAATTTTGATGCGCAGGGTCGTCAGATCAAGGTCCTTCGGCGTTCCGGAATCCACCATGCTGGCTGGGATATTCGTCCATGAGTAGCTATCGGTTGAGAGGTCCACATTGGTCGCAATCGCGGTTGAGATATAGGTCGTGCCGCCATTGAGGGAGATTTCCAGCTTCCCCAGGTGATGGCCACCAGTGCCGCTGCCTCCTGTTTCTAAATCCGCGCTATGTTTCCAGGTGATAGCTTGGGTACTCCCGACTTTCCACACCTCGCCGTTGTTAGGAGTTTTCAGTGTCAACGGCGGAAACTCCATGGCGGAATAGTTGACATCGGCGGGCAAGCCGACGGTCCCGGAACTACGGACCACGGAGAGATTGTTGACGCCTGACACCGTGGTGAGATAGCTGGCGACAGACAAGTCATCACCCCAGGAGGTGGATGTCGTAGTCCCGGCGCCACCGCCAGACGCCGAGGAGAGGGCGAGGGTCCGGCTCGTGGTGACCGCGGTGAGCGGGTTATTGATCGCCGCATAGACGGTTCCTGTGTTTATACCAGCACCAAGTCCGGTGGCCGTCGAGGTATCCAGCTTGAAGGCCGTGGTGCAATTCAAACCACCGGCGTCACAGGTCGTAATGGTCCAGACGCCATTCGCGTTGGTATTGGTGCTATGTCCTGTAATATCCACAAAGTTCCCTGTGGTGAGACCATGCGCTGCAGCCGTGGTAATCACAATCGGGGTGGCGTCGGTGGATGACGCAATGGCGACCGTGGTGGGAGTGGTGGATAATTGGGTCGACAGAGCCTTTTGGCCGAATCCTAAGGCATTCGTGCCGTCGGTAAAGTCCACGACGTAATATTGCACTTTAACTGCGGTGTTCGGCCCGATGGGGGCCAATTGGCGTGTGAAGGTCACCGTGGTGTTATTGGTAATCGTGCCACGCGTATAGAAGTAGTTATCGATGCCGGCAATCGATGTGCCAGGGTTGAGGTAGAAGAACAACAGGGCGTTGAGTCCGCTGTTGGAGAGGGCGGGACTCAAGGCTCCTGAGTTTGCGCCGACGCCGTCGTTCGTCGACGTCTGATTGGTCACGTTGGGACTGGGGATGACGAATGTCGTCACGCCCGAATACACATTCGCATCCGTCAGGAATTCGATGATCTGCCACGTCAAGGTCAGGGCCTTCGTGCCGGTGGACTGCAATCGGGTGAGCGTTAGCTGCGTGTTGCTCGGAAAGGTGGGAATGAGGATGAGCTGGTGCGTGATACTTGAGCCAGTTTCCGTGTTTTGCATTTGCACAATCGGCACGGCTTTCGCCAAGGTGAAGGAGCTCACACCAATGGTTTTCGTCAAGACCCCGGCCTGCAGGCTGGAAATGCCGCGCTGCACGTTGACGCCGTCATTAAATTCAATCACCTGCCACGAGACACCGCTTGTCACGGTCGCAACGGAACGGTTGATGCTGATGATTGACGCGGATTCAAACTGCGCCGAATAGAAGTTGTTCTCATCCCTGGTGTTTGACGCGGCGTCGTTCGTAAGAAGAATGATCGATTTGGTGGTATCGACGCTGGCCGGAAGGTTGACCGACTGCACGATGTCGGTGGCGTCAAAGTTGGCCACGCCGCGATAGACATTTTTGATCTGCACCGCTTCGGCCGCTGGACCGGAGAGGATCACCGCGGCCGCCATGAGCAGGCCCTTCAGGGCGAGGAGGCCGACCCCTTGCGCTCGAACGTTCGGATGTGTCAATGCAGCCTGCGTGCTCATGGTGTACTTCCAGCGACCTCAACGGGCTCGGGTGACTCGGTGGCAGCCGGCGCTCGAGCAACTAAGGCAATGGCGGTAGCTGCACGCTTGACTGTGGCCTGAGCTCCCTGATCAGCCTTGGAGACGACTTCCCGATACTCAACGAACACCGTATCGCCCGCATGAAGCTCTTCCACCTTTCTCACCCCTCCAAGCCGAACGCTTGAAAAGAAGGGGAGGTACATCTCTGCGGATGTGCTCTTTGTCCGTGACATTTCAACGGCGATGCCATGCCTGTTGATAGCTGAGACAATCCCTTGCACGTTCTTCACGGTGACGTGCTCCTCCGCCCCAGACTCAGCAGCCCTTGCCGCAGCCGTCCCGCTGAAGAGCAGTCCGCAGACCACGAGCCCGAAAACAATTCGCCTCAGGGATCGTTCCCTGAGGCGCTGGGGAATGCAGGGTAGTGTCACCGGAATCGTGACGGTGACCGGGCGAACACCGGAGCGCCACGGATAGGATACAATTTTGGAAATTGCGGATTGCGGATTGCGGATTGCGGATTGGGAACCTAATCCAAAATCCAAAATCCAAAATCCAAAATTCACGAGGTGCTGAATCAGTTGGCTCACGTTAGGTCTCGCTTGTGCTCTTGCCCGCCCCATTCCTTCTGATCCGGCCGATGAATTCGAACGGCACCCCCACTTGCCCCGGCGCCTGGCGCGTGAAGACGCCGTGCATGGTCTGCCCATCACATTCGCCACGCCAAGACACCATGGTGCCCGAGTGGTCCACCTGCACAGCTTCCCATAGGGCGCTCCCCCCATCCTGCTGTGTCACCGTGTACCGTGAGGGGAAAAATCCCCCGCCACGCATTTCCCGTGAGATGAGGGTCTGCCGGTCAAACTGGAGCTGATCCATTCCGCTAAACTCACCGGCCGCGGCCCCCGCGCCGACCAACGGCCTCACCTGGATTTCCCAGACGGTGTCCGCCAGGTGGGGGGGGACGGCCAAGGAGGCGAGCTGGGCCGAGGCCTCTTTCCCCGATGACGGATGCAGAGAGGTGAGCAGCCGTTCGGTGGCCAGCGCCCGCACCACCTGCCGCAGCGACGCGATGTTCTTCTCATAGAGCAGTGCTGTGCACAGCGAGAGGAAGGCCACTGCCAGGCTCGCTGTGAGCATGACCGAGGAGCGATGTCCACGCCGGCCGCCGGCGGGAGCCTCCGCCCCGGTCGAGAGGCCCTCCAACTGTGGGACGGCAGCGTGGCGGCGGGTGGCTGCTCGCTCCTCCTGCTCCACCCGCGCGACGAACTCCGGCGAGCCGACAACCCGCTGCTGCAGTTGGGCCTTCAGGGACTCCCATTCCTGGATGGACAGGGCCTGAACGTACGACTCGTATGAGAGGCCGGAATGCTCACGGGAGAGTACTGCGACGATCTCCTCGACCTCGCTGCAGCGGACCGGCCCGATTGACGGTCCCTCCGCAGCGCCTGCCTGCCGCGCCGCCCCTTGATCGAGGGATCGCGGCGCAGGCAGGAGGTACGTGAGGTAGCTGCTCCATGCGTACTGCCGTGCATCCCCGACCGCCCCGATCCGTTCGGGGAGCCGGTGGAGGAACGCAGTCAGTCGAAGCAGCGAGGGCGCTTTCTCCGCAAGCGTCAGTTTGAAGCGTTCCTGAAACAGGTGGCCGGTATGGCCGTAGCGCTTCGCCACGTGTTTGGTGTAGCGCGAATGGATGTCATGCATGATCGCGGAGATCGTCGTGTCATTGGTGAGCTCCAGACACAGATGGAGCTCTTCGGGCAGCAGGACAAACGCAAACAGCTTAAAGCCGTACTGCTCCTGATAGCCCTTCAGGAGCTCAAGGTACGTTTCGTAGTCCCGGCGATCACGGAAGAGCACCATGCCCTCATTCGCCTTGGAGGTCACGTAGTACAGGGCGCCTTCGAGATGGACCCGAATAGACCGTGGCATCTTCCTACCTATAGTAGTAGCTCGAGGCTCGAGGCTCGAGGCTGAAGGCAGGAACCTTCAGCCTAGAGCCTACAGCCTTGAGCGTTTTCGCTTGAGAGTGCCAGGCACTCATGCTCAGGTTCCTGGCACCGGAGGCCGGACATAAAAAAACTACGGCACGGCGGCCGTAGCCATTTTCTTGTTCACGCTCCGTTCGACTCGATCGCTGACCCATCACCATGTTCAGCGTGCTCCAAACAAAAACGTCCTCCGATCCGGAGGACGCATCCTGCTCTTCTTGACTGGCAGCTCGGCTACCCAGCACTAATTTTTGGAAAAATTAGTGCTGGGCCCGTGGCTTTGCGTCCTATCCTCTCGGATAGTTTGCCTCCCCACCCCCACTCGGATGGGAACCCCTCACGGGATTGTGCAGTCACTTGAATTGTCAACTGACTCTGCGCAACGTACCTTGGTTAGAGCGTACCTGATGGCTGAACGGCCTGTCAAGACCACCCCAAATATTGTACTGCCTTAATCTGACAGGACCCCACAGAAGCACAGAGGAACTGCCACAGAGACACAGAGGAAACCCAGCAAACCACCCTCTGTGTTTCTGTGGAATTTCCGCCACGCTGCTTGGCGGATCCGCCAATCTCTTTGGCGGACTGTGGCCTCTGTGGTGTCAGCTAGAAATTAAGGCACTACTCCAAATATTGTCGTTTTTCAGACTATCACGTCCCGGATTTGTCAGGGCGGGTATCCCAGGAACTCCATCCCGGTGACGTCGCGGTCCGTGATGGTCACCCGCGCGGACGGCGGCGCGAATCTCGTCGCCCGGAACGTTCCTGCGGTCGTGGTGGAGAACTCCCGCTTGGGTGTGTAGTGCGGGCGGAGTTGATAGACTCCAGGCTGGAGGTCCTTGGCGAGGAAGCGCCCATCAGCATCCACCGGCAGCTCCTCCGCCCCCCCCTGCCCGGTGATCAGTTGGACCGTCGCCCCCTGCAGGGGTCGCTGGGTGTTCACGTCAATGATCTCCCCGGAGATGGCCAGGCTCTTCTCCCGCACGCCCACCAGCATCGTGTGCACCCTCGCCAGCGCCCCGGCCGTCACGGTCAGGTCGACCCGGTAGATGCCGCTCTGGTCGAACCGGGGCGTCCACTCAAAGAGCGCCGCGTCGTTCCCCTGCCGCGTCAGACGGCTGCCCTCAGGCAACTTACCGGTGCGGAAATCCATCGCTTCGCCATCCGGGTCGTGAAAATGGACGGCGACCTTGAGCGGCTGACCTTCATCCACGACCGGATCAGGAATCGGATCGAAGACCGGCGCGCGGTTCTGGACGTCCACCACCGTGATGGTGAGCTTCTCAGTCACGCAGAGCGGCTCGGGGTCGCACACGGTGAACGTCACGCCTTCGTACGGGGTCTTGGGGCTGGCCAACGTCGCGGCATCGGGGGGCGGCACGCCCTGGAGAGTGCAGGTGGAGGGGTCGAACGCCGCCCACGGGGGGAGGTGCCCCGCCTTGCAGGTCAATGGGTCGCCGTCCGGGTCGCTCGCGGTCAGTGTGATGGCGAGCGTCTGCCCCTCCTTCACCGTCTGGTCCCCGATCGGCGAGAGGATGGGCGGGTCATTGTGATTCACGAGGGTGATCGTGGTCTCCTGGTGGTCACAGAGCCGCTCCGGATCGCAGACCTCGAACCGGACATGGTACTCCTTCTTCGGTTGTCCCATCGAGACCTCGGAAGGGTCCGGGGTCCCCTGCACCTCGCCCGTCTTCTCATCGAGCTTCGCCCACGGCGGCAGCCCCGTGGCGCGGTAGGTGAGCGGGTCCCGCGCGCCGTCGGGGTCGGTCGCCTGCAACGCCAACGCCAGCGGCTGTCCCTTGAGGACGGTGAGGGACTTGATCGGCTCGAAGCTCGGCCGCTGGCTGGGGTTGGAGATCTTCACGGTCACCGCTGGGGAGAGGGCGTCATTCCCGGCGCGGTCGAACGCGCGGGCCTCCAGCGCGCAGGGGATGTTGGGGAGTGTGCGCGTATCCCAGTCGAGGCGGTAGGGCGGTACGGCCGCCTCCCCCACCGCCTTCCCGTTGACGAGGAACCGCACCGCCGCAATACCGATGGCGTCGCGGGGTGCTGCCTCGAGACGGATCATACCCCCCACGGCTTCTCCATTCCGCGGCGCCGCTAACGTGACCGTGGGCGGCGTGTTGTCGATCGTCACCGTCACCCGCTCGGAGGTGAGCTCCCGGCCATCCGGCGTCCTGGCCTGCGCGACCAGGGCGCAGGGGCCGTCGGCCTCGGCGCGCGTGTCCCAGGGGATCTCATAGGGCGGCGCGCCGGCGGTCCCGATGATCGTCGGTCCGGTCAGGACCGTCATCTGTTCGACGGGTTGTTCCGCCGGGACCTGGACGACGACCCTGATAACTCCGCGGAGCGCCTGGCCGTCGCGTGGGCTGATGAGGCGCGGTACCTCCCGAGGCGATGGGCTCCCCCCGGCTTCGGATCCTTGAGTCCGCGGAGAGGCTCCGTCCGTCACCGGAGGATTGAGGAGGATGATGGCCAGCGCCGTCACGAGACGCCAGGGAATGCACGGGGGAGAATCACGGGGCATGCATGGAATGGCTTCTAGTCCACGCGCACGGGACGAGCGCCGAACCTCATTGGGGCGCAGGACTCGGCGGCGGGTGGGCCATCAGGAGATCCCCCTTGCGGATGGGGGTGGCGGGATCCGGGCGTTCCTTGATCGGCGCGATGGCAAATCCGGAGCTGTCCACCTGCTCGAGCTGCACGGTTGCGACCGGCCGTCCGTCGCGGCGTTCCAGCACCATCATCGTGCCGTCCGTCGCCCACCCGATCCCCTCGACCGAGAGCACGAGAAAATTGAACTCCTCGTTCACCTGGAACACCCTCACCTCGTCCTCGTGGGGTGACGGCGCGGCCTCGGAAGCCTGCGCTTCCGTGGGCTCCGGGGAGGCCTCCGCGGACGGGGCGGAGACCGTGCGGACGGGTACCGGGCCGGCCGTTGGAACCTCCCCCGACCGCGATCCTCCGGCCGCCGGCTGCGCCTGCAGCTGAGCCCGGACCTCGGCGAGCTCCTGCTCCCGCTGGGCGACCAGCGCGGTGAACCGCTCCCGGAACTGGCGGTTGTCCACTTCCTCTTTATCACGGGCCGCCAACTCCGCCTTGAGACGCCCCACGGTGTCCCGCGCCCCCTGCAGGTCGCGCTCCCGCCCCTCCCGCTCGATCGTGCCGTGCTGCTCCATGTCCTTCCGCTCGGTGTCCACCTGCTGGAGCTGCTGCTGGGCGGCGTCCAGTCGCTGCGTCAACGTTTCGTTCTCTTCTCGCAGTTTCGCAAGCTGCATCTCCTGGCTCTGAAGCCGCTCCTTAAACTCTTCGTACTCCTGCTTGAGGGCCTGCAGCCCCGCGAGCTCCTCCGCGAGGTGATCCTGGGATTGCTTGGAGAACTTCAACCGTTCGGTGAGGTTGGCGAGGTCCTCTTCCCGCTCGGCGAGCAACCGCCGCAGGAGCTGGAGGTCCTGACTTGTGCCCTGCTGGACCGACTCGGTCGCGGAGGTCGAAGATGTGGAGGTGGAAGAGGCCATGGGGGATGAGGCGGGATTGGGCTGGGGTTCGTCTCTCCTCTCGGCCGACGCGCCGCGCGGCAGCGACGCGAAGCCAATGGCGATGGCAACCCAAAAGGAGAGAATGGCAGCAAGGGATTGTGCCCCTCCCCACAATGATGAGGAGGAGGCCGCCCGGAGCCCTACGCGCGAGTCAGGTACGCAATGAGCTGGGGATGCCCGCGCGCTATGAGCCACCATGTCATCCCCTGCCAGCGACGGAGTTACCTCCCGAAGAGGCCCTTCCGCTTCTTCTTCGGTTCGGGCGGTGCCGGTTGGGTCGGTGGGGTTGGTTTGGCTGTCTCGGCCGGCGCTGCGGCCGTCGAGGTGGGGGCTGTCGCGGAGGGCGGAACCTGGATCACCTTGCCGCTCGCCTCACGCCCACTAAACGAGAAATCCTCGGAGTTGCCTTGGGTCGGATGCTTGCTCAGCACTCCGCGCATCGTGGAGCCATTCAGCTCCCCCCGCCAGAAGACGACCCCCTCGCCTTCCTTCGTCTGCATCGTCTCCCACACCGCGCCGGCTCCGTTCTCCATCGTCAGGGTGTAGTTGGTGGATGGATAGCCTGACTTCACCAGCCGCTCCGACGAGACCTGTCTCGCGTCAAACGTCACCGTGTCCTTACGGGGCTTCGTCGTTGACTCGCCGGAAAGTGGGCTGAGCTCGATCATCCACCGGGTCCCGTCCAGCTGGTTGCGGACGTCCTGCTCCGGAGTTGGTTTCGCTTTCGGGGCCTCCGTCACCTGAGCCGCCGGAGCGGACGCCGACACTTCAGGCGCCACGGTGGCGGTGTCCGAGTTGCCTGGCTGATTCGCCGTGGGTGTGGCTGCCTTTTCCGCCGCCGAAGCGAGCGGCGGTGCCAGGAGCAGCGTCGCGCTCACCCACCAAAGCCCTATTCGACCGCTTTGCGAAGCAACATTTCTGTGCATCGATCCTCCGCATGGTTCGTGTTACTCTAACCGCTCCTTTGCTTCCCATGCTTGCCACGTGGCAATGTACTGCCGTGCAAAACTCGCATCTTGTCCCGTCGGGTTGACGACGAGATAGCGGCGGAAGAAGTTGACCGCTTTCTCCCGGTCGGGCATGTGTTCCGCGTAGATCACGCCCAAGTTGAAGTGCGCTTCCGCGTCGTCGGGCCGCAGCTCAATTACCTTGCGGAACTCCGCGGCCGCCCGCACGTAGTCCCGCTTGTTCGCAAACATCACCCCCATGTTGTAGTGGGTATCGGCGAGATCCTTGAGCAGTCGCTCATGCTCCCGGGCGAGCCGCGTCACATCGGAGGGTATCCGCTCGGACTTTTTCTTCAGCGTCCGGTAGTCGCTGATGAGCTTCGCGTACTTCTCTCGGAGCGGATCGAATCGGTGTTGGAGCCGATCGAGATCCCGTGTCAGCTTCTCACGCTCCGACGTGAGACGTTTGGCCTGCTGCTGCGCGTCGCGGAGGCTCTCGGCCACCTGCTTGCGCTGGCTGCGCTCCTTCGCCAGCGCCTCCTTGAGCTGCTGCTCCTGCGAGTGGGTCTGCGCCTTGGTGAGCTCCTTCTGGAGATGATTCCGCTCCGCGGCAAGCTGTTCCTGCGCAGCCAGGAGATCTTTGTACTGTTGCTCGAGCGCGAGGAGCTTTTGCTCGAATGCCAGCCGCTCCCGCTCCGCGTTCGGGAAGACCTGCTCCAGCAGCTCGCGCGCGGCCTGGGTCTTGTCCCGCTCCTCGATCGCCCGCTTCGCCTGTTGGAATAGGTTGTCCCGATCCTTGGTGAGCTGCGCGTGTTCGTCGGAGAGCTTGGCCCGCTCCTGCTCAAGTGCTTGGAGCCGCGGACGGGTGGCGGCGGCCTCTTGCTGCAACCGGGTGCGATCACTGCGCAATCGCAGCAACTCCTCCCGCAGCTTCCACCCGAGCACCCCGCCGGTGGCGGCAAGCCCGAGGGCCGCGGCAAGCCACGAGATCGGCCACCCCGGCAGCCGGTGGCCCCTCGACTCCGCTCGGGGCAGGCGCGGCGGAGGGGAGACGGGAGCCGCAGGAGGTGAAGGAGGTGTGGGGTTTTCGCCGTCCATGCTCACCGTTCCCCGCGCGAGGGCTTGTCCGAGAGGACGGGGGCGTACTCGCGGTAGCCGTGGACCCGGGCGGTCTCGTCGTCGCTGACGAATTCATCCCCCTGGACGATGTGCGGCGTGATGAAGATGACGAGCTCCGTCAGCATATCATCCCGATCGGTCCGCTTGAAGAGCGCCGTCCCGATGATGGGCACGTGTCCCAGGATCGGGATCTGTTTGTTGTTGAACTTCTTCTCGTTCTTACGCAGGCCGCCGAGCACCACGGTCGTCCCATCGGCCACCATCAGCTTGGTCTCCACACTGGAGGTATCCACGATGGGGATCTGGTTCTTGCTCGGGGTGGTCAGCGTCTTCACCACGCTGGACACTTCGGGTTTAATCTTCATCGTCACGTAGCCGTCCCGGTTGATCGAGGGGGTGACCGAGAGCTGGATCCCGACGTCGATGAACTGGACGTCCTCCGCCGTCGTGGAGGTGGACTGCCCTGTCGTCGTGGTCGTCGTCACGTAGGCCTCGCGGGTGCCGACCAGGATCTTCGCTTCCTGGTTCTCGGTGACCATGAGCTTGGGGTTGGAGATGATCTTGGTTTGCCCAAGTGTCTCCAGGTAGCGGAAGAGCTCATAGCCGTCGCGCGCCACGGTCCCGAACACGAGCTTCCCCAGGGTGGCCTGACGCTTCGTCGAACCGTTGCCTGTGTCAAGGCCCAAGAGGGCGTTCAGGTCCAGCTTGGTGACGGCCACCGTCTCGCTCGGGGCTGTGCCGGTCGTCGTGTTACGGAAGTCGCCCTTCACGTCAATGCCGTTGAACTTGAGGTTCGTGAACACGGAGTCCCAGTCGATGCCAGAGCGCATGCTGTTCGAGTAGGTGACCTTGACAATCTTCGCGTCAATGAGGACCTCGCGGGTCTTTCGGTCGAGCGCCTGGATCAGTGTTTCGATGTCTTTCATCCGGTCCGGCAGGGTCTTGATGATGAGCTGGTTGCTCCGCTCGTCCGCCTTCACGAACCCCAGCTTGTTGACCTCGAGCTGGTCCTTCAGCTGCTCCTCCACGTCCTTGGCCTTGGCGTACCTCAAGTCGAAGACGCGCGTCGTGCCGCCCTGCTCCAGGGTCGCCAGGGCCTCCTCTATCCGTTGAAGGTTGCCCGGCGTGTCCATGACCATGACCGTCCCCGACTCCTCATCCACGAGGATCCGGCCGATCTCGCTCTTGAGCGTGTCGAGGAGGTTGAAGGCCTGCTGGGGCACCGCATAGTGGAGCCGGAACGTCTTCACCACCCGCGCGTCGGAGAACTTCCGCCCGTAGAACTGGCGGTACTCCTCCTCTGTCATGATGTTGTAGACGCTGCCCTGCTTGTCGTAGGCGAGGGCGTTCCCCCGGAGGATGAGGTCGAACACGTCGCGGATGGGCACGTCCGTCAGGAAGAGGTTCACCCGCCCGGCGACGTTCTTGCTCATCGAGATGTTGAGGCCGCCCTTTGTGGCGAGGTACTTCAGCGCGTCGGTGGCTTCAGTGGAGCGCAGATCCAACGAGACGAGCTCGTCCATCCCGCGCAACACCTGTCCTGTCGTCTGGTCGGCTGGAAGGGACGCCACATCCGATGGGGCCGCTCCCGCCCGCACCCAGTTCAGCCACCAGAAGACGCCGATGACCACGAGCGCACCCGCGAGGACGCGCCGCTGTGACATGGGCGGCAGATTAGTGGAGGGTTGTCTCTTTCCCTTCATAGGTCACGACGACCCCGTTCTGGTCAATGGCCTTCACCGTCAGCTCGTTCACCTGGTCCCCCACCTTCACGAAGACGGTCCGCTTGGCGGTGGTGTCCTCGATGATCGCCTCGGGGATCTTGCCCCGGTTGATCCCGACGACGGTGAGCGACCCGGCGAGCTCCGCGAGTCGGTTTTTCACCTGCTCGCCACCGGCCGATCCGCCGCCTGCCAGCGAGGCGATCCCGAACGGGTTGCGCACGACGAGCGCCTCCCGGTACTCGGCGAGCGGCTTCAATGGCTCCACCGCCGGCTCGCTCGGCTGGACCGAGGCGGGGGCCGCCGCGCGGCCCGGCAGGGCGGGCAGCTTGGGCTGCAGCAGGCTCAGGTCCACGATGAGGTACAGGGCGAAGATCGCCAACAGGAACCACAGGATCCGCTCGGCCAGCCGCAAGCGCCAGAGGAGCACATCGGAGTCGACGTGGTGGGGGGCCTGCGGGAGGACGAGACGCCCCACGCCCTCCGCCCAGCCCCGGATGTGCCCGACGAGTTGGTCGAACGAGAAGCCGCGCGGCGTCGCCCGCGACGAGGGCGGAGCGCCTCCCGGCCCCTCGATCATACGGAGGAGCTGCTCTTCTGCAGTTTCTTTCGTGGGGGCCATCCGGCGCCGGACTCCTCTTGTACCAGTTCCTCAACCATCTCCCCATCCACCACGCGGGCTTTCCGCATGATCAAAAGACGCAGCGCACGATGGCAGATCATTGCAATCCGTCGGGGGAAGCCTTCCGAGTACTCATAGATCGCGTCAATCGCCTCCTCGGTGAAGAGCGCCAAGGGAGACCGGTAGCCCGCCTCATGCAGCCGGAATTGCATCATCTGCCGCGTCTCAGCGAGACTCAATGGCTCGAGGGTGCATCGGAAGCTGATGCGGTCCATGAGATTCGGCATGCTCGTGAGCAGGGGTAAGAGCTCCATCTGCCCCAAGAGCACCAGTTGGAGGAGCTTGACTTCATTCGTCTCGTAATTGAGGAGGATCCGCAAGGCCTCCAACGAGAGCGCGTTGAGCTTGTGCGCCTCGTCAATGATCAGGACCACCGTCTGCTGCTCCTGAATCCCCTTGTGGAAGAGGTACCGCTCGAGCACTTCCCGGTAGTCCACGAGCGACGGGGCCTGCGCCGTGACCCCGATGCCGAGTGTCCGGATGAGCGCGTTGAAAAAGAGATCTTCTGAGGGGTAGGTGGGGTCGAGGATCAGGTGAAAGATAAAGCCCTCGCGTTCTCTGAGCATCTGGATGAGCTTCCGGCCTAACGTGGTCTTGCCCGTCCCGATATCCCCCAAGACGACACTGAGGCCACGCTTGAGCCGGAACTCGATGATGAGATTGGCGAGGGCGGCGCGGTGTTTTTCGGACTGATAGAAGAAGGCGGGATCCGGACTGGTGGAGAACGGCTCTTGCTCAAGACCCAGGAGGCGGTAGTAACTCATTCACACCCTTCGTCACTCTGCGCAGGCTGTTTGACTCCTGCGGAGAGCAACACGCTGTGGGTGACACGAACCCCCGCTCTCCTCCAATTACTGCGAGAGCGTGAGCCTCTCACCCACCTAGGGGCGCACAGTGACCGGGTTCACAGTGACCCCTACCCCATGGGCCTCGTACCCTTACAACCATCGTTAGTTGTAACAAATCTACTTGCGGTTGTCAATGCCATTCAGCATCAGGTGCTGTCCTAATTTGATACTTCACACCACAGAACCACAGAAGCGCCACAGAAGCACAGAAGTGTCTCGTCGACGATTTCTCTGTGTCTCTGTGGAATTCTGTGTTTCGGTGGTGTCAACTGGAAATTAAGACACTACCCAGCATCACGCTCGCATGCCCATGAGTCGTCCCAACGGCATCCCCAGCCCAAGCAGGATGAGGCACACCGCAATGAGCGCCATGATGGCGCGATAAGCTGTGTCTGTGCAGTAGGGTCTTCCCCGTTCGACTGAAAACGCCACAAACCAGCACCACACCAGATCCGCGACCGCGTGCCCGGCCGCCACCGTAGCCACGCCGGCACTTCCTCGCAACGCCCCTTGGAGGAACACCGACGCCCCGATCGTGGCCCACCAGATCAGGAAGCCGGGACTGGCGATGCTGAAGAAGGCCCCTCCGAGGAGCGGCCCCCACCGAAAGGCCACGTTGGCCCGCGTGGCCAGTGAGAGGTCGCGCACCTTGGCGAGGATCAGGCCTCCCATGACGACGAGGCCGCTCCCGCCGACCCAGACGACCGCGGACCTGAATGCCGGCGAGGCGAGCGACTCGCGAAACCCCAGCACCACAACGGCTACGAAGCTTGTTTCCAGCAGGAGGTGCCCGAGGGCGATCTTCAACCCGGCCAGCTGCCCGTGATGAAAGGCCTCGGAGACCGTATAGAGGAAGAGCGGCCCGGGGATCATCGCCCCGGATAAACCCGTGCTGAGCCCCAGCCCGAACAAGATCAGCAGGTCCATTGATCGCGTCACAGGGTCTGCGGATCCACCCGCCTTCGCAGGGAGCCACGGCTGTGAAGCCGTGGAGGAATGCGAGGCGGGTGTTGCTGCGAAGCCTCTGCTTCGCTCTTCGAGCTTCGCAGAAGTCCCTCCGAAGCCTTGGCGAAGGAGGACGTGCCGACAAGGCAACGGCGAAGCAGAACATGACTGCTTCGGCGGGTTCCGCCCGCCGACGTCTCCAGAGGTGCCACGGCTGTCAAGCCGTGGGGCTCCACCTTAGTCAAAAATGCCTTGGTCGGATCGCGACCACCGTGACGGTGCAAAGGCCAGATCGTAGGCCGCGTCGATGGCCGCTCCCTGTGATAGTTTCGAGAGGAAGGCGCGAAAACGCCCCATGCCGTAGCGGGACACCAGCTCGCTCACGACGAGACGGGCCTGCACATAGGCCCGCGCGATATCCTCGGTGCTGGAGGGCTGGGCGAAATGGCGATCCAGCCATTTGAGCGGAATCCAGAGCGTCCGGGCCGCGACGCCCGCCTCCAGGCGCGCTTCCTCGCTGCCGTGCTGATGGGGACCTTCCTGAACCTGCGCGAAGCCCTCATGGACCCAGATGGGGATCCCGCCCCCGTAGAGATGCTGGAGGAAGGCATGGGCGAGTTCATGCGCGACGAGATCCGGCAGATGCGCCTGCGTGAGATCATCGAGGCGCAGCCGGATGCGTCCGTCGTAAAAGCCGACCGTCCAATCCCGTTGATTGTAGAGCCGCCGGAGGTCGCGCTCGGTATAGACCAGGACGGTCAGCCTGGTTGGCCCCTCATCAAGCTCTTGGGAGAGCCGTGCGTGCGCCGCTTCAAGGACCTGCTCCAGCGCAGCGATATTGACGTCAGTGGCCTGCTCGAAGCGGAGATCGAAGTGCGGCGTCTGCCGCGTGGTGAACCCCCGCTCGATGAGCTGATCGCGCTGCGCCTGGCTGATGCGGTTGGCCACCCCGGGCCACATCGCATCAGGGACGTGGCCATGCGCCCGCTGCCACAACGTGAGGGCCTGGGCGATCTCGCTTCGTTTGAGGTACAAGAGGTCCCCGAAGCGCACCAGCGCGACCCCATTCTCCGGGTCGCGCTCGATCGCCTCTTGGAAGACTGCCATCGCCTGGTCGACGCGTCCCTGCTGCTCCAGTTGAGACGCCCAGTCCGTCAGGATCCCTGAGAGGTTCTTGCGGACCGTCGCGTCGTGGGGATCGAGCTGCACCGCGCGGCGGAGCAACGCCGCGGCCTCCTCAAAGTGACCGGCCTTTGCCTGAGTGACGGCAACGTTATTGAGCTCGGTCGCACCGGCGGGTGGCGAGATCGCTGTAGGGTCGTGTTCGGACTCGCCCTGCTCGCTCCCGGCAGTCTTGGGCGAGGCCGAAGGATCGCTCGCGGACGCCAGCGGCTCAGCGCGACACCACCAAACCGTCAGGAGCCCGAAGAGGACGAGCCACGTCATGCGCGGCGCCCGCCTCGGACAGGCAGGCAGGCGTCGAGCGCGGGGGCGAGCTCAGGAAAGCGAAATGTGAACCCTGAGCGATGCGCGGCCGTCGGGATCACCCGCTGGCCGGTAAGGAGTACATCCGCCATCTCCCCCAGGAGAAGCCGCAGGGCGAACCCTGGCACCGGGGCCCAGGAGGGACGTCTCAGCGCGCGCGCTAACGCGGTGCACAGTTCGCGCATCGTCACTGGGTGCGGCGAGGTCGCGTTGACCGCACCGGAGAGCTCCGGGTGCGTGAGCGACCACTCGATCAATCCGATGAGATCCCCGAGGTGGATCCAGGACATCCACTGGCGCCCGCTCCCGAGCGGCCCGCCGAGAAAGATGCGAAACGGCGGCACCATCTTGGCCAGGGCGCCACCCGCGGCCCCCAGGACGATGCCGATCCGAAGCCGCACGACGCGCACGCCGAACCGCTCGGCCGCTCGCGCCTCGGCCTCCCAGGCCTGGGAGAGCTCGGCCAGGAAGCCGCGCCCTGGCGGCGCATCCTCGCTCAGCGCCTCGTCGCCGCGAGGCCCGTAGTAGCCGATCGCTGACGCGCTCACGAGGACGGCCGGCCGGTGGCGCGACGTGTCGATGGCGCGGACCACGCGACGAGTCATCTGCAGGCGGCTCTCACGCATGAGCGCCTTCTGGCGGGCCGTCCAGCGCTTGCCGGCAATCGGCTCCCCGGCGAGATTGACCACCCCATCCACCTCCGCCATCACAGGCTCCCACTCGTTCGCCTGCAATGAGAGGAACCGTATCCGGTCCATCGGTGGGGAGGGGGAGGATCGCCGGGTGAGCACGGAGAGTTCGTGACCGTGCTGGGCGAGTGTCCGGCACAGGGGCGTGCCGATGAACCCTGTCCCTCCAGTGATCAGGAGCCGCATGTGTTGCGTAACTCGTAACGTGCAAGGCGTAACGTTACGCCTTACGCGTTACGCGTCCCACGCTAGTGACGGCTGGCTTTCCTCTGCCGCTGGCGCACAATCTGCTCCGCCCGAAACCAATCCTGCTGGTCCCACCCATGCCCATGCCCGCGCTGTTCAAAGAGCTGGTAGGCCACCTGGGCCACTTCCTCGTTGCTGACCGGCGTGGCCTCCTCGAGCGCCGGACGCCTCGGCCCTAATCGTATGCCGCGTGCCATCTCCCACCTCCTTCAATGAGCACGCAACTTACGGAGCCCAACAGGCGACGTAAGTTGCTGTGCGAATTGAACCCCACACCCAGTGGTGGAATCGAACCGGCTCGATGGCGACGAACCCGCACACCCAATCGACCCGGCATCCCGGTAGCGAACACACCGCTGGGTGTGGGGTCACATTCGGCCAACCAACTTACGTTCACTACGTTCCGTAAGTTGGGGCCTCATGTGACCTCCTTGTATTGTACGCGCACGTGACCCGTTAGCGGAACGGACGCCGGTGCAGCCAAAAGAAGACCAGGCCCAGGCCACACAGCGAGACGACATTGATGAGGGTGATCCACGCCCAGAAGTGGCGCGTCGAGCGGAACCGTTTCCACAGGTAGAAGACGCCGGTCCACGTCGCGACCCGATTGACCACCCACAACGAGAACTTCAGGGGGCTTGAGATCCATAACCACGAGAGCCCAACCATCACTCGACCAACATCTTGATGCTCGTGGACAGCTGATCCAGTGGAAGTTCGAGCGCATCCACCGTGAACGTGATGACCGCGTCACGCCAGGGCAGGATGGCGCCCTCAAGCTCCTTCAGCAAGGGAGGGTGCTCGAGGCCCAGCGCGTTCGTGATGCGATGACTCAGCTCACGGGCTTCTTCTCCCACACTCGAAAACTCCGCATAGCGCATGCCGCTGCCATCCTTGGGCAGCCGAAACCCCTCAACGAAGAGGCGCAGCAGCGCCAGGTTGAGTTGTTTGGCATTCAACTCGTTGGAGTCCAACCGCTCCCAGATTTGCCGGGTCGCCCAGTACCGAAACAACAGCGCGAGCTCCCGCTTGAGCGACTTGTCGAGCAGCGGCTTCACGAGCGGCGGCGGCGATTGAACGGTCGCCACCAGCCGGTCTTTGAACTGCTCGATTGCCTGAGAGCAGGCGAGAAAGAGGTAGAGCGACCGGATGCGAATTTCTTCAGGACTCATCCCCCCACCTATCGCGAGGCAAGCCGTTGACGGATCTCCGCGACGCGCTGCTCAAGCACCGTGAGGAACACCGGGTCCTGCAGAACATGCGCGGCCAGCACGCGGTGGCCGGCGGGCGTCATGTGGCCATCCCAGTCGTAGTAGAGCTTTTCCGTCTTGGCGGCGGCTCGAAAGCTGCGTGTCGTCCGGATCAGCGGGATGTCCTCGAACGCCGCGAAGCGCTGGAAGAGTTCGCGGGCGGCCGGTGAATGGTAGGTCTTCCCCCGCTCAAACCCCCAGAAGGTCCGTCCCTCGGCCCACTGGTCGGGCCCCACCGTGACCCCGTAGGGGTAGGTGCCCAGGATGAACGGGATGCCGCGCTGCGCGAGGAGGTCTCGAATCATGAGCACGTAGTAGGCGCTGAGGTGCCAATAGCGATTGAGGAGCTCTGGGGTGGTGGTCTCTCGAATCATGAAGAACCGGTCGTAGATCGGAAGGTCTTCTGACTTCTGCTCCCTCTTCAGCCTCGCGATCGCCACCTTCGCCCGCTCACCACGGAGGATGACCTTGCTGTAGCCCCCGAGCCCCAGGACGCGAATCTTGTCGATGGTCCGCAGTAGCTTGATGTCGAGATACTTCGCCAGCGCGCTGTGGTTCCTCACCCATTCCCTCCAATCGAATACGCCGTTCGTGTACCGAGGGTCGCAGCGAAGGATCTGGCCGGCCTCATCATAGACCAGATTTTTTTGGAACCAGTAATCCTCCTGGAGGTCACCCCGATCGTACCAGAGGATGACGAGGTCCGGCTGGAACGCGAGGAACTGGTCACGGAGAGAGATGTACTCGAGCGTTGGGGAGTAGCCCGACACGCCCCCGTTGATCACTTCAACAGGGTAGCCTTTGGCCTTGAGCCCGCGCTCGATCAGCGAACAGAATGCCTCATCATCCTTCACGGGAAACCCGAAGGTGAACGAATCCCCGAGCATGAGGATCCGGATGATCCCGGCCGGTTTGGGGACGACTGGATCCGGTCCGCGCAGCCCGAACCGGTTCGTGCGAACCGTGACGTCGAACTCCTTTGAGGTGAAGTGGTAGGACTGGTTCGGCTTGAGCCGGTGATGGAAATGCGGGTCCTCGATCCCCTCGCCCAGCGTGAGGGTCTTGAGCCAGAAGACGCGAAAGCCGAGCTCCGCCATGCCGATCCCCAGCACGGTGGACAGCCCGAGGCTCACGAGCCGGGCCGTCCAGGGGCGCACGGTCGCCATGTCACTCATTGGGCTGAGAACGGGTTGCGTCCAAGAGCTGGCCGAATGTCTCCGGGCTCGTCGTCGGCAGCTTGCAGACAAAGCGCTCACACACGTAGGCTGTCGGCCTACCGTTCAACGGGCCCTGGGCTTTGACGTATGGGACCAGGGCTTCAATGGCCGTCCCGGATGGTCCGGTGGGATGCACCACGGTCACGGACCGAGGGAGAAACCGCTCCTGGATGAGCCGCAGCATCTCACCGGTCTCTGGCGCGGCGAGGTCGCCGGCGATGACGATCTCCTGTGTGGGACCGAGGGCGACATCCGCCGCGATGAGCATCTGTGGATAGCCAAAGGGGGCGGCCTCGACGCTCCGTGCGAAGGTTTCCAGCGTCCGGCGGCCGGTCGCCTCGAGCCGCTCATCCGCGGTGAGGCGGCCCACCTTCAGCAGGACCAGCGCCGCGACTGAGTTGCCGGAGGGTGTGGCGCCGTCGTAGATCTCTTTGGAGGGCACGAGGAGCGGGGGTTCGTCTTTCCCGCGCAGGAAAAAGCCGCTATCCCGCCCGTCCCAGAAGCGCTCGATCATCTGCTCCGTCACCTGCTTGGCGTGGGCCAGCCAACGGGCGTCGAAACTCGCTTCGTAGAGCTCCACGAGCCCGTAGCTGAAAAAGGCGTAGTCTTCCAGCGTGCCGGGGAAGCGCGCGTCCCCGTCGCGGTAGCGGCGCAACAGCGTCCCCTCCTTCATCAGCGTCTTCAGGATGAAATCGGCCGCCTCTTCGGCAGCCTTCAGGTAGCGCGGCTCGTTCAGCGTGGACGCGCCGTACGCGAGTGAGGCGATCATCAGCCCGTTCCAGGAGGTGAGGACCTTGTCATCCCGGTGCGGCCGCACCCGAGCGTTCCTGGCCGTGAGAAGGGCCGTGCGGATCGACGCCAGGCGCTGGACGAGGGATGCCGCATCCACGCCGGTGGAGGCGGCGAACTCTTCAAGCGGCCGCTCGACGTGGAGAATGCTTGTGCCGTGCTCGAAGTTTCCCTCAGGACTCACCCCGTAGAACCGGCAGAAGAGCTCCGCCTCGTCTTGCCCAAGGACCTGCGCGATCTCCTGCGGCGTCCAGACGTAGAACTTCCCTTCCTCCCCTTCGCTGTCGGCATCTTCCGCCGAGTAGAACCCGCCCTGAGGATCCCGCAGGTCGCGGAGGACGTACTCGAAGATCCCGCGCGCCACGTCCGCATACGCTGCGCGCTTGGTCACCCGGTAGGCTTCCAGGTAGGTCCGGGCCAGCAGCGCCTGGTCATAGAGCATCTTCTCAAAGTGCGGCACGAGCCACTCGGCGTCCGTCGAGTACCGATGGAACCCGCCCCCGAGATGGTCGTGGATGCCGCCGCGGGCCAGATGCTCCAGCGACGTCTGGACCATCTCCAGCGCCTGGGGCGTTCCCGTCCGCGCCCAGTACCCCAGGAGGAAGGAGAGCTCATGACTGCGCGGGAATTTTGGGGCGGAGCCAAACCCGCCCATCGTGTTGTCGAACGCGCTGGCCGCCTGGTGGAACCCCGCATGGAGGAGTTCGAGGGTGATCGACGCGGGCGCAGCGACGCTGGCGAGCTGCTCCCGCAAGGCGGCGGCGAGCTGCTCGGACGAGGAGAGGATCTCCTGCCGCCGATTCTTCCACGCCTCGGCGATGGCGGGCAGCACCTCCCGCATCCCTGGCACGCTCCAGCGCCGCTCAGGCGGGAAGTAGGTCCCCCCGAAGAACGGCTTGAGATCCGGCGTGAGAAACACGGTCAAGGGCCAGCCGCCCTGGCCGCTGAGCAACTGCACGGCCTGCATGTAGACCTGATCGAGATCCGGGTGCTCCTCCCGGTCCACCTTGATGGGGACAAACCACTGGTTGATCAGCTGGGCGATCGCCGGGTCCTCGAACGACTCGCGCTCCATGACATGGCACCAGTGGCAGGTCGAGTACCCGATCGAGAGGAAGATCGGCTTCTCTTCCCGCTTCGCCCTCTCCAGCGCCTCCGCGCCCCAGGGGTACCACTCCACGGGGTTGTGGGCATGCTGGAGCAGGTACGGGCTTTTCTCGTGGATGAGACGATTGGGGCGTTGGGATTGATGCTCCGCCCTCGACATCATGGGGCGGTGAGGGGCGGCTTCGCGCCCACATCCCAGGGCCAACCCGGCGCACAGGAATACCGCGACCCTCGTGCGGAGGTACTTGGCATGGCTTGTCCACCCTCGCCTGCTCGCCGTGTCGCCAATCTCCGATCGCTCCTTCCTCTCGCGGGTATTAGCCTAACGGAGTGGCTGGGTACCGTCAAGCCTGATCAACACTGGGTAGTGTCTTAATTTCCCCCGGCGACACCACAGAGACACAGAATTCCACAGAGACACAGAGGGAGATCTCGCACGGGTTCCTCTGTGTTTCTGTGGCAGTTCCTCTGTGCTTCTGTGGTGTCATCCCAGATTAAGACAGTACCCAACACTGGGTTCATTGACAGCGTCGGCTCACCCATGCTATCGTGTCAGCTTGGATGCACATCGCCGTCGCCCTCACCAACCTCCTCTATCCACCTGCGTGCCTCCTCTGCCGTGCCGCGCTTCCCCCTTCTCTGAGGGGGGATCGCCCCCTCTGCAACAACTGTGCGGAGGACATGCCCCGGTGTGGGCCTCCGGTCTGTCTGCGATGCGGGGTGGATCTTCCAGGGGCGTTTGACGCCGTGGTCGAGTGCTCGGCGTGCCGGCGCATCCCGCAGGCATTTGAGATGGCCAGGGCTCCCTGGCGGTATCGCGGGCCGGTCGAGCAGGCCATCCGCCAGTTCAAGTACCACCGGCAGTGGCGCATCGGCCGATGGCTGGCCGAGGACATGGCGACGACGGCACGGCGGTCGCTCCCGCTCCATGAAGTGGATGCGGTCGTGCCGGTCCCGCTGCATTGGCTCAAGCGTCGGCTGAGAGGCTTCGCGCCAACGGAGGACCTCGCGGAGGCGGTCTCAGGGCTCCTCGGGAAGCCGTACCTCCCGACGGCGTTGCGCCGGACGCGCTGGACAGGGACGCAGACGCGCCTCCGCTGGCAGGAACGGTTCCGCAATGTCCGCGAGGCGTTCACCGCCCGGAACCGCGACGTGCGGGAGCGCGTCGTCCTGCTGATTGACGATGTCCTGACGAGCGGCGCCACCGTCAACGCGTGCGCGCGCGCGCTCAAGGAGGCGGGCGCGCGCCGCGTCTTCGTTCTCACCGCCGCGCGCACCCCTCTCGCATGACGGGACGCATCGGCATTGCGGATTGCGGATTGCGGATTGCGGATTTGGAGAGCCTCAATCCGAAATCCGAAATTCGAAATCCGAAATCCTGTTGATGAGGATCCTTCGTACCTATCTCATTGCCGAACACGCCGCGCCGTTCTTCGTCACGATGGCCGGTCTCACGGCCGTCCTCCTCGTCGGCAACATCATCAAATTTGCGGACCTCGTCATCTCAAAAGGGGTGAGCCTCTTCGACGTCCTGCGGCTCCTCATCTACCTCATCCCCTACATGCTCAGCTTCACCGTCCCGATGGCGTGCCTCATCGCCATGGTCCTGGCCTTCGGACGGTTGAGCACCGACTATGAGCTGATCGCCATGCGCGCCTCCGGGGTGGCTCCGATCCGCCTCGTGTTCCCCATGCTCCTCGTCGGGGTGGTGGTCAGCGCGCTCCTGCTCGTCGTGAACGACCGGCTCGTGCCGGAGTCTCGACTGGCGTTCCGGCGACAGCTCAAGGCCATCGGGGTCAAACAGCCCACCGCCTACCTCGAGGCGGGCAGCTTCATTAAGGACTTCCCGCCCTATGTCATCTTCGTCTACCAGGTGGAGGGACAAAGGCTCTTCAACGTCCGCATCTACGAGCCTCAAGTCGCCGGCCCAACGCGGACGATCATCGCCGATCGGGGGGAATTCGAGCCGTCCGCAGACCGGCGGGGGGTCGAGCTGAAACTCTACGACGGGACGGTCGATGAGTGGGACCCCAAGAACCCCGGTTCGTTTTACAAGGCCACCTTCGAGACGTACACCATGAACCTCCGCTCTGACCGGGACGATCCGGAACGGCTGAGGAAAAAGTTGGGGGAGATGACGCTGAAGGAACTGGCCGCGGAGCGCAGGCAATTGAACGCCGAAAAGATCGATACGCTCCCGGCCAGCCTGGAGCTCAACCGACGGATCGCCGCAGCCTTTGCCGCTCTGCTCTTTGTGCTCTTCGGCCTGGCACTCGGGCTGCGGCTCCACCATCATGAACGGCTCATCAGCTACGTGTGGGTCCTCAGCATCTTCATGGGCTACCATCTCGGGACGATTGGGATGAACGCCGTGGTCCTCAAGGGCGCTCTGGCGCCGTGGCTCGCCATGTGGGTTCCCAATCTCGTCGGCGGGGCGATCAGCAGCCTCATGGTCGCCAAGGCCGTCCGCCGCTAAGTATGGTGAATTCCAGGGATTGCGGATTGCGGATTGCCCGCCCCGGCTCTGGTGAGAGGCGGGCCGGGGCGGATTGTGGATTTGCAAACCAACAATCCAAAATCCAAAATCTCCGCCACAACGCTTGGCGGATCCGCCAAGCCTGTTGGCGGACAAAATCCGAAATCTCCCCATATGCGGATTCTTGATCGGTACGCGGTGCGGCAGGTGTTGCCGGTGTGGCTGTGGTGCCTCATCGTCTTCATCTTCCTGAGCTGCCTCATCGACCTGTTCGAGCACCTCGATGAGATCCTCCGCTATCACATCCCGATGGCCATCGTCCTGCAGTACTACGTGAACTTCGTCCCCTTCGTGTTCGTCCGCGCGTCCCCCCTGGCCCTCCTCTTGAGCGCAGCGTTTGTCGCGACCCGCCTCTCACGCCACCAGGAGCTCCTCGCCATGAATGCCAGCGGCACCAGCCTCCTGCGCGCGAGCGTGCCGTTTGTGTTCGTCGGCTGGTTGGCCAGCCTGCTGGTGTTCGTGGTGAACGACCGCGTGGTGCCTCGGACCGCCGCGGTCTATGAGGAGATCCAGCAGGAGTTCTTCCACGGACGGTCGGCCCAGACGACCCTCGAAAACGTGGCGGTCACCGATCCCTTCAACCGACTCTACCACGCCCGCGAACTGAACCTGAAGACAAAAGAGCTCTCCAGCCTCACCGTGTTGGAGCACGACGTGCACAATCGCCCCACCAAAAACCTGTATGCCAGCCGAGCCATCTGGACCCCGCACGGGTGGCTGCTGCTGTACGGGACCATCTACCGCGTCGGACCCAAGGGGGCGCTGCGGGGGGATCCGGAGCCGTTTACCGAACGGCTCATCACCTATCCCGTCACCCCCGATTCGTTCCGGCAGCCGGAGGCCCGCCCGGAAACCATGCGGTACAGCCAGCTCCGCCTGCTGATCAGTCGCTTGAAGCAAATCGGACTGACCAACGTGCGCCGCTACGAGGTCGAGCTCATGTCAAAGCTGACGCTCCCATTGATGAATCTGGTGATGTGCCTGATCGCGTTCGCCGGTTCCACGCAGCCGCAGCTGCGCGGGAACCTGCGCGGATTAGGCCTGAGCCTTGGCTGGGGAATGGCCTACTATATCGGGGTTGGCTTTGCGGAGGGGATGGGAAAAAAGGGGCTCTTCTTGGTTCCGCTGTTTCTCACCGACTCGGCTCCACACTTGCTGGCCATCTGGTGGTGCCTGCGGATCCTGCGCCGTGCGTCGTGACGCTAGAACGCCGCGGTCAGAATTCAGAGGTCAGAAGACAGAAGTCAGAACAAGCTAAACTACAGAGCAGCTCTCACACTCTGACTTCTGATCTCTGACATCTGACTTCTGACTCCGTCGCTACTCTCAGGTGCCAAGCTCCCAGCTCGACAGATACCGCTGCTGAGCTGGCGTCAGCCGATCGAGGGAGACCCCCAGCGACGAGAGCTTGAGTACTGCGATCTTGCGGTCGATGTCTTTGGGCACCGGATAGACGTGCGGGGCGATGCGACGGCCATGGCGGGTGAGGTACTCGCAGGCCAGTGCCTGATTGGCAAATGACATATCCATCACACCCGGCGGGTGCCCTTCCGCGCAGGCCAGGTTGACCAGCCGCCCTTCTCCGAGCACGTTGATGCGCCGGCCGTTCCGCAAGCGATACTGGTGGATGCCATGCCGCATCACCTGGCGGCGTTTCGAGAGCCGTGCGAGTGCCTTCAGGTCAATCTCCACGTCGAAATGGCCTGAGTTGGCGACGATCGCCCCATCCTTCATCCGGAGGAAGTGCCTGGCGGTGAGCACCTGGGAACAGCCGGTGACCGTCACGAAGATGTCCCCCCGACGCGCGGCCTCCGTGAGGCTCATCACCTCAAACCCGTCCATCACCGCTTCCAGCCCTTTGATCGGATCCACTTCGCTCACGATGACATGCGCGCCCATGCCGCGCGCCCGCTGACTCAGCCCCTTGCCGCACCATCCGTATCCGGCGACGACAAAGACCGATCCGGCCAAGAGCCGGTTGGTGGCCCGCAGGATTCCGTCAATGGTGGATTGGCCCGTCCCGTAGCGATTGTCAAAGAGGTGCTTGGTGTCCGCGTCGTTCACCGCAATGACGGGGTAGCGGAGCTTGCCCTGGGCGTCCAGACTCTTCAGCCGGATGACCCCGGTCGTCGTCTCCTCTGTCCCGCCCACGATGTCCTTCCCGAAGCGGTGGGGGTGCTTGTGGATCGTCGAAACGAGATCCGCCCCGTCATCCATCGTAATGTGGGGTGACCCTGAGAGGACCGCCTGGATATGGCGGTAGTAGCTGACGCGGTCTTCCCCGCGGATCGCATACACCGAGATCCCGTGATCCTTGACCAGGCTGGCCGCCACGTCATCCTGCGTCGAGAGGGGATTCGACGCGCACAGGGCGACCTGGGCCCCGGCCGCCTTCAGGGTCAGCATGAGGTGCGCGGTTTCCGTCGTCACATGGAGGCAGCAGGCCAAGCGGACGCCTGTGAGGGGTTTGGTCCGCGCCACACGCGAGCGGATCTTCAGGAGCACCGGCATCTGGTCGGCGGCCCACTCGATCTTCGACCGGCCGGCCTTGGCCAAGGCCGCGTTCTTGATATGACAACGTACGCTCACGACTGCATCCTCCTCAGGTAAGTTCGCTGAAGGCCCAAGGCTCAAGGCAATTACCTTGAGCCTTCCCCGGCCCGCCTCTCGCGATTGCCGGGGCGGGCAGCCTCGAGCCTTGAGCGCTCTTAGTAGTGCCTGGCCGCCCGTTTCACCTCATTCACCCGGTCCAGCTCTTCCCAGGTAAACCCATCCTCTTGGCGGCCAAAGTGGCCGTACGCGGCGGTCTTCAGGTAGATCGGACGGCGCAGCTTCAGCGCGCGGATGATGCCCGTGGGGGTCAGGTCGAAGAGCTCCCTGATCAGCTTCATGATGCTCGGCTCCGAGAGCTTGCCGGTCCCATGCGTGTTCACCATGATGGACACCGGCTCCGCCACCCCGATGGCGTAGGCGAGCTGGATCTCACACTTCTCCGCGATGCCGGCCGCCACGAGATGCTTCGCCACGTAGCGGGCCATGTATGCGGCTGAGCGGTCCACTTTCGTCGGGTCTTTCCCCGAGAACGCCCCGCCCCCATGCCCGATCACGCCGCCGTAGGTATCCATGATGATCTTCCGTCCGGTCAGCCCGGTATCCCCCATCGGCCCGCCGACTTCAAAGCGGCCCGTCGGATTGACGAAGATCTTGGTGCGCCGGTCCAGCCAATGTTTCGGGACGACCGGCCCAATGACGTGCTCTCGCATGTCCGAGCGAATCCTCGAGAGGGGCACGCCCGTCTTATGGTGGGCGCTCACGACGACCGCTTCGAGCCGGGCGACATGCCCGTCGTGGTACTCCGCGGTCACCTGGGTCTTGCCGTCCGGCCGCAGGTAGTCGACGATGCGCTGCTTGCGGACTTCGGCCAGGCGCCTGGCCAGCTGGTGGGCAAGCATGATCGGCAGCGGCATCAGCTCGGCGGTCTCGTTCGTCGCGTAGCCGAACATCATCCCCTGGTCGCCGGCCCCCCCCTTATCGACCCCGAGGGCGATATCGGGCGACTGCGCCTGGATGGACGTCGTCACGCCGCAGGTCTTATACGCGAATCCATGCTCCGGCTCCACGTACCCGATGCGATGGATGGTCTCGCGCACGATCTGGGGGATCTCGATGTAGCAGGACGTCGTGATTTCGCCGGCGACGAACGCCAACCCGGTCGTGACGAGCGCCTCGCAGGCGACCCGCCCGTTCGGGTCCTTGTCATAGATGGCATCAAGGACGGCGTCCGAGATCTGGTCGGCGATCTTATCCGGATGCCCCTCGGTCACCGACTCAGACGTAAACAGATTCCGGCGCATGACAACCTCCTTCAATGAGCGCGCGACTTACGGAGCGTTAGCGAACGTAAGTCGCTGCGCGAATTGAACCCCACACCCAGCGGTGGATTCGTCTTGACTCGCCGCAACGTTCGGGTGTGCCGATCCGTCTTGGCGAGCCGTTCCGACCGCAACGCTGGGTGTGGGGTCACATTCGGCCATCACACTTATGTTCACTGCCGTTCCATAAGTGTGGGCCTCATGTGACCTCCTTCGTCTCTTCACGCTCGAGCGACGCCCCATTCGGCGAGGACCGCCTGGTAGGCTTCAAGCGTCCCGATATCATACCACGGACCCGGCATCATGATGCCATACACGTCGCCCCGCCCTGCCAGCCACTGAATGAAGTAGCCGGGGGCATCAGCCGTGCCGCCCTCATCCAGGAATTCCTGAATGCTCCCGCACATCGGGGCCGGAAAGTAGTACACGCAGAGCGCGACCTCCGCGGACGGGGGCTCCGGTGACTTCTCGACAAACGCCGTGATGCGCGACTGGGGATCGCGCGTCACCACCCCGAACTGGGTGGCCGCCGCCCTCGAGGGGGCCGCCCACAACGCAACGCTCGGCCGCGGCCGATACCGCTGGGCACGCCCCACGAACTCGGACAGGGGCCAGCGGAACAGGTTATCCGTGCCCACGACGAGCAGGTCATCCATCGGGCCGGCCGCTCGCCCCGCCAGCTCCAAATCACGGATGGCGCCGAGGCGTGTCTCCGGCGTCTCGGTCCCATCATCAAGGATATGCAGCTCCACCTTCTGCGAGCGTTGCCATTCACGGAAGCGTTCCGCAAACCGATGGTTGGTCACGAGGATGCGCTTCCTGAGATCCTGGACGGTGTCCACAGAACGCAGGATTTCGTCCAAGATCACGCGCGGACCCAACGGGAGGAGGGTCTTCGGACAGTCTTGTGTCAACGGGTAGAGCCGTGTCGCATAGCCGGCTGCCAGCAAGACGGCGGTGATGGGCATAACCCAACCACTCAGTCCATAGTCCATAGTCGATAGTCCATAGAGGCGGCAGTGGTTTGCCTATGGACTATGTCCACCACCAATCGTGGCGGATCCGCCAAGCATGTTGGCGGAGACTGTGGACTGTGGACTCGCATCGCGGCTCACTCGACGAGGGCGGGGGCGACCTGCTTGAGACTCGCCAGCAGGAACGCCTCCACCTCTTTCCCGGTGCGCAGCGTAAGCGCCTCCGCCACCACCGACTGGGCGAAGGAGTACTCCACCGATCGAATGACCTGCTTCACGATGGGCAGCTGGACAGGGGAGGAAGAGAACTCATCGAGCCCCATCCCCAGGAGCAGCAGGCTTAAGGGGGGTTCCCCCGCCATCTCGCCGCACATCCCGACCCAGATGTTGTTCGCATGCCCCACGTCGATAATCTGCTTGATCAACCGGAGGATGGCCGGATGGGTCGGTTCGTACAGGTACGCGATCTTCTCGTTGACGCGATCGACCGCCAACGAGTACTGGATGAGGTCGTTCGTGCCGATCGAGAAGAAATCCACCTCTTTCGCCAGGAGGTCGCAGGTCATCGCCGCAGAGGGCACCTCGATCATCGCGCCCACCTCGAGCGTTGTGGAAAACGGCATCCCCTCCCGAGCGAGCTCCCGCTTGACGTCCTCGAGGATCTCGTTGGCCCGGAGCAGCTCCTCCAAGCCGGAGATCATGGGATACATCATCTTCAGGTTCCCGCAGACGCTGGAGCGCAAAATTGCCCGCAGCTGGGTGCGGAAGATGTCCGGCCGCGCGAGGCTGAACCGGATGGCCCGCCAGCCCATAAACGGGTTCATCTCAGCCGGCAGGTGGAGGGGCGAGAAAAATTTGTCCCCGCCAAGATCCATGGTCCGGACGATCACGGGATGGGGCGTGAGCTGCTCGGCGACCGTCGTGTAGGCCTGGTGCTGCTCATCTTCCGACGGAAAATCGGACCGGTTGAGATAGAGGAACTCCGTGCGGAAGAGGCCGATCCCATCGGCGCCGTGCGCGATGACCGACGGCACCTCCTCGGGCAGCTCGATGTTGGCGGAGAGGACCACGGTATGGCGGTCGAGCGTCTCGGCTGGCAGATCCTTCAGCTGAAGTAATTGGCGATTGACTTCCTGGTGGCGCCGGTGCTCCAGCTCGTAGCGCTGGACCGTCTGCGGATCGGGGTCCACGACCACGTCCCCGTGCGTCCCGTCTACGATGAGGAATTCGCCCTTTTGGATGCGCTTCGTCGCCACTTCGAGACCCACGACCGCCGGGATCTCAAGCGACTTCGCCATGATCGCCGTGTGGCTCGTGCGGCCCCCGATGTCGGTGATGAAGGCCAACACGTGCTGCTTGTGCATCTGCGCGGTTTCTGACGGGGAGAGGTCTCGCGCAACCACGATCACGGGTTCATCGAGCAGCGCCAGCGTTTCGGTCTGCTTGCCCAACAGATTGTGCAGGACCCGCCGGCGGACGTCCTCGATATCCGCCGTGCGCTCACGCAGGTACTCGTCCTCGGTTCTGGAGAACGCCTTGAGGTGGCGCCGGACGACGTCGTTGAAGATGGTTTCCACGTTGAGGAACTGCGTCTTGAGGCCGTTGATGATTTCCTCGCGCAGGGATTGGTCCTCGAGCACCAACAGGTGGGCGTTGAGGATCTCGGCATGGGCCTGCCCGAGGTCTTCCGACAACTTCTGCTGGATGCCGATGATCTGGTGGCGGGTCTTGATCAAGGCCTCTTCCAGCCGGAGGACTTCGTAGGGAATCTGGTCTTCCGTAATGGGGCGCTTGGGCACCGCGACCTCTCCGCTGTCGAAGATGAGCGCCTTGCCCATCGCAATGCCGGGGGCCGCAGGGATCCCTTTCAGGGAGATCATCGAGGGAATGTGGAATGGAAAAGGCCGTCAATCCACACTCCCCATTTCGAAATCCACATTGCGTGGGAAGTCATCGGCGTGTCTCCAAGAGGTGGGGTCATGACGAGCGCCGAAGCGGCTGGGGAGGTTCAGGAAGCGGTGTGGTGACCAACTCGACCAGTCGCTCGAGGGCTTCGTGCGCATCGGCTCCATCGGTGATGATGGAGATGCGCGAATTTGGACCGGCTGCAAGCGTCAGGAGGCCCATGATGGATTTCCCATCGACGATTTTCCGGCCCTTTTTCACCGTGACCTTGCTCGCAAAGCGCTTGGCCAGCTGGACGAAGAGCGCAGCGGGTCGCGCATGCAGGCCCTGGTGATGGACGACGGTCACGGTCTGCTTGGCGAGCGCCATCACCCTCCTCCCCCGCCCCGGCGAGTCCCGCTCGGGCCGTCGCCGGCACTCCCTCGGGCCAGCCCGACCTCCCATCGTACGCGGCCCACCCACCGCCCCGCCCTCCCCGGTGCGCTCCCGGCACCCGTCGCGCCGTCAAGCGCCCAGAGACAGAGGAGACAGAGCCCTTGGTAGGTCCGCTCGAGCCCTTCTTCAGATTCAGACACCGTCTCAATCGGAACATGGAACAGCGTCGCAGGCGGATCGATCGATACCCTGAGCGACACCCCAACGGCGGGTTCTTCAACGCTGAACCCCGTCGCCTGGAACAGCTGGCCTGGCATGGTGAGGAACCGCTCGTCACGGAGCGAGACATTGAACTCAAGACCGACAACCGGCACGTCCAACCCCTCCACCTCATAGAGACAGTCGAGGACCGGCTGACGGGTCGCCGCACGCACGGTCTTCCGGATACGCCCCCCCGAGAGCTCACGAATCATTGAGACGGCGAGGTCCTGGCTGGCGCTTCTTTTGCCACCCCTCTTCGCTCGCCGCTCGCCAATGCCTTGGCGGCCGCCGGACCCTCCGTGGCGCTCCCAGCGAAACGGCCCGGAGAGCCACAGCCGCCGCTCCCCCCACGTCGACCTCACGACCTCCTGAAGCGTCGGCATGCGCTCCAGCGCACAGTCCAGGAAGGCGCTGCGCCGGTGATCGTCGTAGACAAGATGCGCGGCGAGATTCTCCTCCTTCACCCCAAGGATATCATGGATGCTCGCCGGCATCCCGCCTTCCGGCACAGCCGCCTGCAGCTGTTTTGCCTTCAGTTTCTCGTGATAGGGCTCACGGCGGCGAGCCAGCGTATCGAGGAGGTTGAGGCGCGCGCCGTACAGGTTCCATTCCGTGACGGTCCCTCCCTCGTCGGGGTCCACCGTCAGCGACATCGCGGGCGTCTTCAGCATGGCTTCCGCACGGCCATCCCCGTCGACGTCCCTGAGCATCACGGAAGGGGTGAGCCCCGCAAGCCGATCGGTGAGCTCCTCAGCCGCAATCAGGTGGGCGTACACGGCGCGCCTGAGGTGGGAAAGGTAGAGCCCGCCGAACACCCCGTGCCAGTACGCGCAGTTGCACTGCCCCGCGTACAACTCCCGGGTGGCGTGCTGGAGGACTTCGTTGACCGTGTACCGTTTACCGTTCACCGTCATGAGCCTGGCCTTTTTCTTTCCGGTACGCGGTACACGGTTCACGGGACACGAGCGAAGCTCCTCGCTCACTCGAAGCATCTTCTGTTGCATGGCGTTCGCTTCAGGATATTTCGCGAAGAAGTTCCGAAAGTGTCCACCGGACCACTCGAGCATCTCCTCGTAGCTGCCTGAGGGGAGCGCGACCCGCCCGTTCGGGCTCGCCTGCTCCAGCGCATCGTGAAAGGTCGTGGTGGCGAGCCAGTCGCGCTCTCGCTCGAGGGCGGTGAAAAACTGGTCCAGCCAGCCCTCCTCGTAGACCCAGCGGTGGGTCTTCGGCCACAACCCGAACTTCTCGCCATCATCGGCGAAGGTAATCGCCACAGGTTCCGCTCGTCTGAGCCGTTTGAGGAACCCGATCGTCCGATCGACCGCCTGAAACGGCATCCAGTAGCGAAGCCGCTTGGAGGCTGGAAAGATGGTCACGGAGGCGCCGGCGTATTCCGTCGTGTAGCAGCCCAGGAGATCCCAGAAGCCCTCATCGTCCACCTGGAGGGCGCTGGGGAGCCACGGCTTGGACAGGACGAACTGGTTGGTGTCCACCATCGTATAGCGGATGCCCGCACGCGCGAGGGTCAAGGGCAGATCCGGTTCCCACACCCGTTCGGTCAGCCAGAGCCCTTCGGCGTTCACGCCGCAGAGCGTGCGAAGCGCCTCGCGCATGGCGGCGATTTGTCCCTGGCGATCAGCCTCGGGGATGATCGGCAAGATCGGCTCATAGTAGCCCGACGCCAGCAACTCCACCTGTCCGCGATCGACCAGCGACCGGACGCGGCTCAGGAACGCCGGCCGATGCTCACGGAGCCAATCCAACAGACACCCGCTGTAGTGCAGGGCCAGGCGCACGGACGGATGACGCTCCAGCACGCCGAGGAACGGCTCGTACGCGTTCGCGCAGGCCTCCTCAAACACGAATCCAAAGTTCCCGACCGGTTGATGGCAGTGGATCGCCATCAACAGCGTCACGGGTGCGCTCATCCCCCCACCTTCCAGGATTGCGGATTGTCGATTGTGGATTGCGGATTAAGAGAAGGGAGTCGGTCCGAGGGCAGTCTCAATCCAAAATCGAAAATCCGAAATCCACAATGTCCTGTTGGGGGGATCATCTCGCTCCTGGAACGTGAGCCGGTGGCTCCGCGGTGCCGGCAGTCGGCACCACTGGCTGGACGGGATTGGGGCCGGCTTCTGGCTTGGCCGGCCATTTGCTCCGGGACATCGATCGCGCAGGACGTCCCCCGCCACTTGCGCTCGTGTCCGGTTTCGCCGGTTGTGCCGGAGCCGCCGTCGCTCGACCGCGCGTCCCGGCGATCAACTGGAAAATCAGCTTCGCGACCTTGTCCGGATCGTGGCGCACGTAGTTCTCGGTGCTGATGACGTTGTCCGCGACGACCTGATAGCCCAGCTCGCGGACCCGATCGAGATCCGGCTCGACCGGAAACGCCTCCTCCTGGCGGTACTTCTCCAAGAGCGCGGGAGGAGGCAATTCGGTATTCACGAGACAGAGTTGGATGACACCGGGATTGGCGTGCGCGACCAGGGCGCGCACGTGGTCGCTGGCCCGGAACCCATGGGTTTCTCGAGACTGGGTCATGACGTTGCAGACGTAGATCTTCACCGCTTTCGATTGCACGATCGTATCCACCATGTCCTCCACCAGCAGATTCGGGATGATGCTCGTATAGAGCGACCCCGGTCCCAGGACAATCGCGTGCGCCTCCTGGATCGCCAGGAGCGCTTCGGCAGTCGGCCGACACCCTGCCGGCTCAAGGTAAATCCGCCGGATGGGCACCTCCGACTCGGAGATCTTCGTCTCCCCCAGCGTCACGCTGCCATCATCATGTTCCGCCACGAGGCGCACCTTCATGTTGGTCGACGGGACCACGCGCCCTCGGATCGCCAATACCTTGCTGGAGGCCTGGATGGCCCGCTGGAAATCGCCGGTGATTTTGGTCATCGCGGTGAGGAAGAGGTTCCCGAAATTATGGCCCTTGAGGGCGGAATCCTCCGCAAACCGGTACTGGAACAGCCGCTGCATCAGGGGTTCGGTGTCCGCGAGGGCGACGAGGCAGTTGCGGATGTCCCCGGGAGGCAGCATGTCAAACTCCTGGCGGAGGCGCCCGGAGCTGCCGCCGTCATCGGCCATCGTCACGATCGCCGTGAGGTTGGTCGTGTAGTGCTTCAACCCGGAGAGGAGAGTGGAGAGCCCGGTCCCGCCGCCGATGACCACGATCTTCGGACCCTTCTCCAGGTGTCGCCGCTGGAAGACCAGCTCCACCAAGTCCTGCGTGTGGCCCGGCGCCACGACTTCAAGCAGGGAGCGCACCAGGAGCCCGACCCCTAGCCCGAGGGAGACGAGCCCCCCCAGGAGGATCACCAGACTCGTCAACCGGAGGAGGAGGCCGCCTTCCACCGGCAGGAGTGCTGAGCCGATGCCAAAGAGGAAGATCCCCACCACGGCGAGCGTGAACCACCGCTTGACCTGCATGCCGGGGTAAAACCACTTGAGGAACCTCAATAGGGAATTCATCAATCAATTCAGAATGTGGAATGGGGAATGTGGATTGTTCGTCCTTTATTCTGCAACCGCAATCCACATTCCACACTCCACATTTGTTTAATGGCGGCGCGCGTCTTCCTCCTTGAGAATACTCACCAGCGTCTTTTCATCCTGCGCAGCCCGGAGGCTGTCCCGGAAGTGCTTGTCCTTCAAGAGGCGGGAGATGCGGGCGAGGGCCTTGAGGTGAGGCCCGGCGGAATCCTCGGGCGCCACGAGGAGGAACAAGAGGTGGACGGGTTCCCCGTCGAGCGAATCAAAATTGATACCGGTCCGGGAGACCCCGAACGCGGCCACCAGCTTGCTCACACAGTCCGACTTCCCATGGGGGATCGCGACCCCCTGCCCGATCCCGGTCGAGCCTAGTGACTCCCGCTTGAGCAGGATTTGGACAAGCTTCAGGACGTCCTTCTCCTTGATCGAACCCGCTCTCACGAGGAGCCCGACCAATTCGCGAATGACGTCCTCTTTCGCGCCATGCGCTTTCAGGTCGGTCGTCACCGCGTGATCATCCAGAAACGACATGATGTTCATCGACGCCACCTCATACGTACTCCTTCATTGATGAGGATCAAGCAGCCTGATCCTGTGACGACGCACGGTGTCTGCCCCATAAACCATTCGACCATAAATTTCGCTTCGCGAAATTTATGGAGCCCCACGGGCAGCCTACTCCGCCGAAGCCCTACTGCGCCGAAGCGAAGCCGCTTCGGCTGCGAAGGTGGATGGAGCGGGAGATCCCGACAGGGGCGGGTGAGCAGAGAGCGGGTGACCCCGCACCACCCATCCAACATGGAGCGGGAGACGGGATTTGAACCCGCGACCCTCACGTTGGCAACGTGATGCTCTACCCCTGAGCTACTCCCGCATGTATCCGCGTAACGTGCAACGCGTAAGGCGTAACGTTCGGACACCCCACATGAGGGTTTCTCAGAATTTCCCTTTACGCGTTACGCGTTCCACGTTAAACAGTTTCCAATGGGCGGAACCCCACCATCGGCGGGGCAAGGGTTGCCCCATCCCGCCACGGGAACATATCACAAATGAAATGGGCGAGACCCCGCCCTGCGGCGGGGCACCCCTTTCGGGATCCCGCCTACCTTGAAATGGTCAGATGGGCGGAAGAGGATTCGGCCCCTCCACTCGCTCTGCTCGTTCCGGTGGCCACCCGGCCCTCCCAAGGAAGTCGCCGCTCCCACAACGGTCGCGGCTCCCTTCATCTGCGTCGGGCCTCCCTTCGAATCCTCTTTTTCCCTACAAAGTGGGCGGAAGAGGATTCGAACCTCCAAGGGTTGCCCCAGCGGCTCCTAAGGCCGTCGCGTTTGCCAATTCCGCCATCCGCCCAAACTCTCTTCCGCCCATCTGACCAAAAGCTGTTGGCGGGACGCGTCTGCCAGTCCGTCCCTCGACTCGGCTCGGGACGGAATCCTGAGCGAGGTCGAGGGATTCCGCCATCCGCCTGAAATCGTTTCCGGCCGCCTGACTCACAGGTCCCTCATTCCGCCTTTTTGATTCCGGCGGAATTCGGGATCATCCGCCAAAGTTCGATGGTGGATGGTGGGCCGCGAAGGGATCGAACCTTCATCTACAGCTTAAGAGGCTGCAGCTTTGCCATTAAGCTAGCGGCCCTCGAGAACCCAACTTTAAGAAGAAAGCGCGCCCGGCAGGATTCGAACCTGCTGCCTCTTGGTTCGAAGCCAAGCGCTCTATCCAAGTGAGCTACGGGCGCCCCGCTTGTTCTTTATCATCTATGTTTCTTTCGCGCTTTTCCGGGACTATCCCCCGCCATAATTCATGGCGGGTCCGCCACGTTCTGTGGCGGAAACTGAGCTACGGGCGCTGGTTAGCGAGTGTTGCGCCCGGCCCCGCCTCCGGCGGGGCTACCTCTTGGTTCGACCCCGCACCCAACTCACCACCGTTGCACCAGTGCTGCCGTTCGCTTGACGCAAGCGGTCCGTGGAATCGCTCCGCAGTCGACTGGGTGCGGGGCTATCCAATTGCCCGCCCCGGCCACAATAATTTTTGTGGGCGGGCCGGGGAGCTACGGGCGCCTACGGTAGATTCCGCGGAGATGCGGGGGGTTGCCGTAAGCGTTGATTGTAACACGCTGGCTGCAGGCGGGCAAGGTTCAGAGACCCTGGTTCAGAGACCCTGGCTGAGGCGGTGAGGATCGAGCAAGCGCTTGGCGAATTGGGGGTCCAGCAGCCGGTGTTCCAGGACAAGCTGTCGAATGGACTTGCCGCTATGGAGCGATTCCTTCGCGATCTTCGCGGCATTCAGGTAGCCGATGGCCGGTGCCAGCGCCGTCACCAACGCAAGGCTGCGGCGGGCGAAGGCCTCGCAGCGCTCTCGGTGCGCGATGATCCCGCGAACGCACCGCCTGGCCAAGACACGGCTCGCACTCGTCAGCAGATGCATGGATTGGAGGACGTTGTAGGCGACGACCGGCATCATGACGTTCAGCTCGAGCTGCCCAGCCTGGACGGCAAGCGCCACCGTCGCATCATGCCCCACGACCTGGAAGCCCACCATGTCCACCATCTCAGGAACCACCGGGTTCACTTTTCCGGGCATGATCGAGGAGCCCGGCTGGATGGCGGGAAGATCAATCTCTCCGAAGCCGGTGTTGGGGCCCGAGGCTAAGAGCCGCAGGTCATTGGCGATCCGGATGAGCTCCAGAGCATAGCTGCGCAGGCTGCCGGACAATCGCGCGAAGTCGCCGAGGCTCTGGGTCCGCTCCATGAAATCCTGCGCTGGCCGAAGCGGAAGACGCGTCCACCGTTTCAGGGCGCCGATCGCCAGACGCCGGTAGCGCGGATGCGCGTTCATGCCGGTGCCAACGGCGGTGCCGCCGAGGTTCAGCTCGGCGAGCGCCCGGGCGCTTCCCTCAATAGCCTCACGGGCCTTCGCAACCGCCAGGGCATACGCCCCAAATTCGCGGCCCAAGGTGACCGGTACCGCATCCTGTAGGTGAGTCCTGCCGGACTTGACGAGGCGCGCGAACTGCCGCGCCTTCAGCCGCAGCGCCGACTCCAGCTCCCGCACGGCCTCCGTCAGCGGCGGCAAGGCCATGAGCTCGGCGAGACGCATGGCCGTCGGAAAGGTGTCGTTCGTCGACTGCGCCATGTTCACGTGATCGTTGGGTCGGACGTAGCGGTAGCTTCCCTTCCGCGCCCCGAGGAACTCGTTGGCGCGGTTGGCGATGACCTCGTTCAGATTCATATTGAACGAGGTCCCAGCGCCGGCCTGGTAGACATCGACGACAAACTGGTCGCCGAATCTCCCGCGCAGGATCTCATCGCAGGCGCGCCGGATCGCAGCGGCCTGGCGGCGCGGAAGCGCTCCCACGGCTTCATTCGCTTCAGCCGCGGCTTTCTTGATGAGGGCGTAGGCGCGGATCATCTCGGGCTGGAGACGCAGGCCGCTGATGGGGAAATTCTCGACCGCGCGGGCGGTCTGGACGCCGTAGTAGGCGGAGGAGGGGACGCGTTTGGTCCCCAGGGAGTCCCGCTCAAGGCGCGTCGTCATCACGCTGATGTCCGCAGAGTATCACGCAGATGGCCGCTGATATCGGCGGTAATCAGCGGAGCGGTCTGTGGTGATCTGCGTCTCCACATCTGCGGTCATCTGCGTCAGGAGAATTCGGCGAAGATCTGCTCGAGCCGAGGCGGACTGGCCGCCTGGGCCTTCTTGATCACCTCGGCCACCCCCTCCTCAAACGTCGGGCGGGAGACCTGATAGAAGACGCCCAACATGACGTGATCCATCTCCAGTGCTAGCTCAAAGGCTTTGGCCCGGTTGGTCACGTCGTGATCCTTCGGGACCTCCTTGAGGCGTGGGGGAATCACCTTGTAGGTGTTGTAGAACGTGATGCAGGGGCTCAGGATGTTCACAAACCCGAACCCTTTGTGCTCAATCGCTCTCGTGATGAGCTCGGCGAGCTCCTTCGGCTTGCCCGAGTAGCCCTGCGCGACGAACGTCGCCCCGTAGCCGATCAGCATCGCGAGCGGGTTGAGCGGTTGTTCGATGTTGCCGTAGGGGGTGGAGCCGGCCTGGTACCCCGCGGGCGACGTGGGGGAGTATTGCCCCTTGGTGAGGCCGTAGGTCGAGTTGTCCATGATGAGGTACGCGATGTCCACGTTCCGCCGGGCCGCGTGCGGGATGTGCCCGCCCCCGATCGCAAAGCCATCCCCGTCCCCGCCGGCCCCGATGACCGTGAGCGAAGGGTTCGCGAGCTTCACCCCCAGCGCCACCGGCAGCACCCGTCCGTGGACGCTGTGGAACCCATAGGACTTGATGAAGCCCGGGGTGCGGCCCGAACAGCCGATCCCGGAGACGACGACGAGGTCTTTGGGCTGAATCTTCAGGCCCGCGAGCGAGTTGTAGAGCGAGGAGAGCACCCCAAAGTCCCCGCAGCCGGGGCACCAGATCGGGTGCTCGTCGGTCTTATAGTCTTGCGGCGTGAGCTCGGTGACCGGCGTGGACATGGGTCGTGACCTCCTCAATCTTGTCGAAAATCTCCTTGGGGGTGAACGGCAGGCCGATGCACTTATTGAACTGGGTGAAATCGTACGCGAAGCGCTTGCGCAGCAGCGTCGCGAACTGGCCGGTGAAGTTCACCTCGGGGATGATGATCGCCTTCGTGCCTTCGATGAACTCCCGCAGCTTCGCCAGGGGCTGGGGATAGAGGATCTTCGGGTGCAACGCACCAACCGAGTAGCCTTTCTCCACCGCCATCTGGACCGCCTCCCGGATCACCCCTTCCGTCGAGCCCCACCCGATGATCCCGATCTCCGGGTGCGGATCCCCGTAGGATTTCGTGGTCTCGTTGGCGATGGCCTCGACGGCGTGGAACTTGCCGTAGCGCTTCTGAGTCGTGCGCAGGTGCATCTCGTGGTTCGAGGCGGCGGGGTAGCCGATCTCGTCGTGCTCCAGCCCCTCCGCGACGTAGCCGCCGCCCTCCGTCCCCGGAATCGCCATCGGGGAGATGTGGTCGGGTGTAAAGCGGTAGCGCTTGTAGTCCCGGAGCTCCTCGGGGCTCGGCTTGCGGCGCTCGACGATGGGCACCCGCGAGGGATCGGGGACCGGGACCGTCGCCTTGCGGTGGCCGAGCGAGGCGTCGGAGAGCACCACGACCGGCATCTGGAACTGCTCCGCAAGGTTGAAGGCCCGCATGATGCCGTAGAAGCAGTCCTCGACGCTGGTGAGCCCCATGACGATCCGCGGACAGTTCCCGTGGCCGCCATAGACCGCGAGGTACAAATCGCCCTGCTCCGTCTTCGTGGGCATCCCGGTCGAAGGCCCGACCCGCTGGACATCCACGATGACGGCGGGAAGCTCCGCGGCGACCGCGAGGCCCATCATCTCCGTCATGAGCGAGAACCCCGGCCCGGAGGTGGCGGTCATCGCCTTCTTCCCGGCGAACGAGGCCCCGAGCACCGTCCCGATGGCGGCGATCTCATCCTCGGTCTGCACGACGAAGCCGCCGAGCTTGGGCAGCTCCTTCGCCAGGAACTCCATGATGTCCGTGGCCGGGGTGATCGGGTAGCCCGCGTAGAAGCGGCACCCGGCGGCAATGGCCCCCAACGCGAGGGACTCATTGCCGGAGAGCACCAGTTCTTTCGTCTTCCGCGGCCCAGCCCCGAGACGAATCTGATCGCGCTTCTGCTGACCCTTCGCGTACTCGGCGCCGACTTTGAGGGCCAGTAGGTTCTTCTGGACCACCATCTCGCCCTTGCGCCCAAACTTCTCCTTGAGGAGCGCCTCGAACGTCGTGAAAGAAATGTCGAAGAGCTGGGAAAGGAAGCCGAGGGCCACGATGTTCTTCGTGAGCTTGATCCCGACTTTCTCGGTGGCGAGCGACGTCAACGGCACACCGTAGAAAATCAGGGAATCCGTTGACGGGGGGGTATAGCTGTCCGAATCATACACGATGACGCCGCCGGGATGCACATCCTGATAGTGCTTCTGATAGGCTTCCTCGTTGAAGGCCAGCAGGACATCCACCACCGCCCCGTACGAGAGCAAGAGGTTGCCGGAGGCCCGGACTTGATAATTCGCGTGGCCGCCCTTGATCTCGGCCGGGTAGGTGCGGAAGGTGTAGATCTCGAATCCGGCCCGGGCGAGCGCTGTGGTGAGCATCTCGCCGGTGCTGATGACCCCTTCCCCGCCCTCACCGCCAACCCGAAAGACGTAGTCTACCATCGTCACAGTTTCACCGCCGTTGCCGTGCATGGAGATTCATGTGCGACGCCGGCTCGGTCCGCCGTCCACGGCGTCCCGTCCACCCAGAACTCGAGCGGCCCCTCCGGCCGCTTCTCTTCCTTCGTATGCTGGAGGATGAGCGACACGGCCATGCTTCGGGCTTCCTCCGTCCACTCCCCGGCCACGAGCGCCGCGGGAGCCGGGAACTTCGGCCGGATGCACGCGTAGCCGGACTGCGCGTGGCCCTCCAGGAGGAGGTTCTCGAGCTCGTTGCGCCCCAAGATGATCTTCGTCTTTGGCCCGACTCGGAAATGGCGCCCGATGGTCAAGAGCTCCATGTCCTTGGTGGTCGGCCGCTCCTCATGGGCAAAGAGATCTTTGGCCTTGTTGGCAAAATGCTCATCCGTCAAAAGGCAGCCGCCGGCCGGTGTGGAGTACTCGGTGATGCCTCCGGACGCGGCACGCTCCATCTGCTCCTGGCGCGATCGGCCCGCGATGCGCAGGAGCCTCTCGCGGTCCACAATTCCGAGGAGCTCCGGCAGCGTCGGCTCCAGAAGCTGTGCTGAAAGCGGTCGCAGCAGGAGCCCCTCAAGGCCGCTCTCCGCCTCGATGAGGTTGAGCGGCCGGCGCATCTGTGACATCGGCCGCTGGCCGAGTACCTCGCCCGTCACCACGAAACCGGCACCCAGTTCCTCCATGTAGCGCTTGGCGATGTGGAACATATAGATCCGGCAATCAATGCACGGGTTCATGCCGCTGCCGTAGCCGTACTTGGGCTTGCGGATGACGTCGAGGTAGGCATCCCCGACGCTGAGCACCATGAGCGGGATGCCAAGCTCTTGGGCGCAGGCGGTTGCCTTCTCTTTCTCGCAGCAGCCCCAGCTCATGGAGAGATAGAGGCCGTGGACCGCGATGCCTTGCTCCAGCATCAGCTTCGCGGCCAGGCTGCTATCCAGGCCCCCAGAGATCAGCGCAACACACTTCTTGTCCATGACAGAGCCCTAAACGTTCAGAAGTCAGAGGTCAGACGTCAGAGGACTCTTCTGACTTCTGAATTCTGACCTCTGACTTCTGAATCTTGCGTTCGCCGGTTACAGGGAGACGAGGAGATCGTCGCCGTCCACCTGCACGTCGAAGCGCTGGACCTTGACCGACGGGTTCGTCTGACACGCCCCGGTGGTCACGTCGTACTCCCACCCATGCCAGGGACAGGTCACCGTCTTGCCGGAGAGGCTCCCCTCCCCAAGGGGTCCGCCGCGGTGCAGGCAGGTGTTGTCGGTCGCGTAGAAAGCGCCGTCGCAGTTGAAGACCGCGAGCGTCTTGCCGCTGACCTCAACCACTTTGCCTGTGCCAACCGGAATCTCTGATTTTTTCGCCACCTTCGTCATCGTCGCCATTATTCGTGGACGCGGATTGCCGCAGATTGCTGCGCGGATGACCGCGGATACTGCTGATGGATCCGCGGAAATCCGCGTCTTATGATCCGCGGTTATCCGCGTTTAAATGAAATCCTCCATAATCGCCGCCAGGTCGTTGCGCACAAGCGGCTGCCTCACGAGCGGGATGCCGCTGCGCAGCGCCGGCTCCTCATCTTCATACGTCGGCCGCTCAACCTTGTAGAAGAGCCCGATTGGAATCCGGGCGCCCCACTCAAACGCCTTCTCCATGGCGAGCCGGAAGTCGGCGGGATCATGCCGCTCCTCCTCCAGCTTGTAGACCCGCTCGCGGAACCACGGGTAGGTATTGTGCTTGTTGTACGTCACGCAGGGGGAGAAGACATCCACGAGGGCAAAGCCCTTGTGCTCAATCGCGCCCTTCATCAGTTGCGCCAGGTGCAGGTTGTCCCCGGAGAAGCCGCGGGCGATGTAGGTGGCACCACAGGTCAGGGCGAGGGCGATGGGGTGGAGCGCGATCTCGATGGTGCCTTCAGGGGTGGATTTCGTGCGGATGTCTTTCTCGGTGGTGGGGGAGGCCTGGCCGGTGGTGAGCCCGTAGATCTGGTTGTCCATGACGATGTACGTCATGTCGACGTTGCGGCGGCAGGTGTGGACGAAGTGGCCGACGCCGATCCCGTAGCCATCGCCGTCGCCGCCGGTCGCGATGACCGTCAGGCTGTGGTTGCCCAGCTTCGCGCCCGTCGCCACGGGGAGCGAGCGGCCGTGCAGGCCGTGGAACCCGTAGGCGTTGATGAAGCCAGGGAGGTTGGAGGAGCAACCGATCCCCGAGACGACCTGCACGTTGTGCGGCGCGATGTCCAGGTCAGCGAGTGCGCGCTGCAGCGCGTTGAGCACTGCAAAATCGCCGCACCCCGGGCACCAGTCCGGCTTGACCTTCCCGATGTACTCCTTCACCTGCGCCATCTATTTCCTCCAAACCCACGGATTGCGGATTTCGGATTGGCACTCTCGTCAATCCGCAATTCGCAATCCACAATCCGCAATGCGAGGCGATTTTGAAATTGACGTTAATGCTGTCTCGCCACTTCCGCGCCTGACGCCGGGCTGTCGATGGGCGAGAAGTCCGGCGGCAGCCCCTCGTCGCTGACGACCGATGCGATCACTGACTGCGTCGGCTTTGTCTTCAGGATGGTCCGCGCTTGGTCGACCACTTGCTTTAACTCGAACGGCTCGCCGTCGTACTTGCGCAGATGGTGCTGAATACTGATGCCGGTTTCCATGCGGATCAATTTGACGATCTGCCCGCTCTGGCTGTTCTCCACCGACATCGTCATCTTGCATGACGTCAAGAGCTGCGTCACCCCGGCCGTCTGGAAGGGCCACACGTAGCGCAGACAGAAGACGTTGACGTGGAGGCCTTCCTTATTCAGCGCCTCCATGGCTTCGAGCATCACGGAATACGTGGAGCCCCAGCCCACCAGCGTGAGATCTGCGTTCTTGGGCCCGTCGATCTGCGGGGGCGGAAACTCGTTGAGCAGGTGCTGCATCTTGCGCCACCGCTTATCCGCGATCTTCTTGCGCATCGCCGGATTGGTGAACACGTCGCTGATGACGACGCCGTCCTCGTCGTGCTCATCCGTCGCCGCGGTGTAGATGGTTCCCGGCGTGCCCGGGAGCGCGCGGGGTGAGACGCCGGTCGGCGTATCCAAAAAGCGCTTGTAGACGCCATTGGCCTGGGTCACCATCGGGCCGCGCTCAATCGGCACGTCGGTAATGTTGACGCCATCGAACGTCTCCAGCCGCTCGGCCAGATACAAGTCCGACGCGATGAGCACAGGCATCTGATACTTTTCGGCGAGATTGAAGGCCTGAATGGCCATGTCATAACATTCCTGCAAGGTGCGGGGTGCCAGGATCGCTTTGGGGAAATCGCCCTGCGAGGCGCCGAGCAGTTGGAAGAGATCGCCCTGCTCGGTTTTGGTGGGAATCCCCGTCGAGGGACCGGCGCGCTGGACTTCGACAATCACGACCGGTGTTTCGGTCATCGCGGCTTCACCCACAGCCTCCGTCATCAGCGCAAACCCGCCGCCGGAGGTGCCGGTCATCGCGCGCACGCCGACATGGCTGGCGCCGATCGCCATGTTGAGGGCGGCGATTTCATCCTCGCACTGCTTGACGAGGAGCCCGGTCTTCGCGGCGAACTTCACGAGCCAGTGGAGGAGCGAGGAGGCCGGGGTCATCGGGTAGGCGGAGTAGAACCGGCAGCCCGCGGCGATAGCGCCGAAGCCGATCATGGGATTCCCTCCCGCGAGGGGGCGGCGCTTGCTGTCGCCCGTCCCGATGCGGATCTCGCCCGGCTTCGCCTGCTCCCGCGCGAACGTCATCCCCTTGTCGAAGGCGTCCAGGTTCACCTTGATGACCGCCTCGCCCTTCTTCGCGAACCGCTCCTGGATGAGCTCGCGGATCGCCGCCGGCTCGAGGCCGATCACCTGCATCAGGGCTCCCATGAGTGCCGTGTTCTGCATGAGCTGGTTGCCGGCGAGCTCCATCACGGGCAGGCCGATGAGCTGCACGCCCGCCGGGACCTGGTCGGGCTTGGCTGGGAACTTGTCGGTGTTGTAGAAGATCGCCCCGCCCCGCACGACCCGCTTGGCGTAGCGCTGGAAGGTGTCGGCGTTCAGGGCCACGAGGTAGTCGAGCTCATCCCCTTGCGTATAGACCTTGTGCGTGCCGATCCGGATGTGCATGCACACATGGCCGCCGCGAATCACCGACTGGTAGCTGTTGTACGCGAAGACGTGGTAGCCGGAGCGCGAGCAGGCCTTCGCGAACGACTCCCCTGCGGAGGCGATCCCGTCGCCCGCCGCCCCGCCGATCCATACGGTCAGTTCTGTCTGTGTCGTCGTCATCGTCACACCAGCGCCGCTTTGCCGGCGGGCGCCGGGCGGCTCACTTCCTGCGTCATCTTGGTGATCTTGGCCGCCACGTCGAGCGCTTCGCCGAATCGCCGCTGCCACATGTTCCGGCCGAAAATGAAGCCGGTCACGCCAGCTTCGAGCGCCACCTTCACGTCGTCGAAGAGCTCCTCGTCGCTGCGTTTGGAGCCGCCGGACATCAGCGTGAGCGTTCGGCCGGCCGAGGCCACGACCTTCTCCAACATCTCGCGCTTGGAGAGCTTCAGCTCCCGGTATTCTTTCGGGTACTGGGCTCGCTTCTCCTCATCCACCTTGGGATAGTTGACCTTCACGACATCGGCCCCGAGCTCCTGCGCCACCCGGGCCGCGTAGTCGACCGCGTAGAGGCTGTCGCGGCCGCCCTTCTGTTCCATGTACTTGCCGCGGGGATACGCCCACATGATGAGGGGCAGGCCGGCGCGCTCGGCGTCCCGCCGAACACGACCGAATTGGACGAAATCGTCGTCCTGGCGGGGGGAGCCGACATAACAAGTATACCCCACGGCGTCCGCCCCCAGGCGCACCGCATCATCGACCGAGGCATGGCAGGGCGAAAAGGCCTCGTCATCCGGCGGGATCTCGGTCTTGCCGTTGATCTTGAGGATCAGCGGCACCTTGCCCGCGAAGGTCCGCAGGTATTTCTCCGCGAGGCCCACCTGAAACGCGATGGCCGAGAAGCCGCCCTCGAGCGCAAGCCGAAGCTGGAACTCCGGGTTGAGGCTCTCCGGGTTCACGAAGAAGTCCCGCGGCCCATGCTCGAGCCCCTGGTCGATGGGGAGGACCAGCAGGCGCCCGTTGCCCGGCCCGTACTTGTAGAGGAGCCGGTACAACCGGGCCTTTTTCCCCGCGGGGAGATCGAGATCCTCAATGGTCAGCGGACGCTTGGACATACACGCTCCTTCTAGGTTGTGGAGCCCCACGGGCATGCCCGGGACACCTGAACACCCACGCCCCGTGTGCCCGCCCCGGCTCGCGCCGGCGTCGGGCCGGGGGGCGACACCCCGCCCACGCGAACGACTCCCTCACGGCCATGGCCGTGGCCCCCGGCGGGGTGGGTGAGACGGGAACCGTGTGAGATCACGGTTCAAATGTGATGCCGGCTTGCTTGAGGAAATGTCGATCGGCATCGGTCAATTCAAAGCGCAGCTCTGCGCCAACGGGCTTGCCGGCGACGAGCGGCACCACATAGATCGCCAGCTCGACGTGTTCCTCTCGGAGCAACTTCCGCAGCTCCCCAAAGTCATCCGATTTCGCCACGATCTTCTGGATCGTCTGATTCAACTTCTTGAGGTGCCTGGCCAACCGCTTCTCGATCCCCATGCCCCCGCTACCCCCTGGTGAGATCTCCGCGCTCACGATGAACCCCCTGACCCCTGCACCGCGTCCTCCAGCAACTTCTCCGTGGTCTGGGTGATGCGCATGGAGCAGAACTTGGGTCCGCACATCGAGCAGAATTTCGCGTCCTTGTAAAAGCCGTCCGGCAGCGTCTCGTCATGCATCCGGCGCGAGGTCTCAGGATCCAACGAGAGCGCGAACTGCCGCTCCCAGTCAAAGCCAAAGCGCGCGCGGGAGAGCGCGTCGTCCCGCGAGCGGGCACCCCGCCGTCCCCGCGCAACATCGGCGGCGTGCGCGGCGATCTTGTACGCGATGACGCCCTGCCGGACATCCTCTTCGTTGGGCAACCCCAGGTGCTCTTTCGGCGTCACGTAGCAGAGGAGACTCGCCCCGTACCAGCCCACCATCGCCGCCCCGATCGCCGAGGTGATGTGGTCGTAGCCCGGCGCCACGTCGGTGACGAGGGGCCCCAGGGTGTAGAACGGCGCCTCATGGCAGTAGCGGCTCTGAAGCTTCACGTTCATCTCGAGCTGGTCCATCGGCACATGGCCCGGCCCTTCGATCATGACCTGCACATCTTTCGCCCACGCGCGCTCGGTCAGCTCGCCCAGCGTCGCAAGCTCCGCGAGCTGCGCCTCGTCCGAAGCGTCAGCGAGGCAGCCGGGACGCAGGCTGTCGCCGAGACTGTAGGAGACATCGTGGGCGCGCAGGATCTCGCTGATCTCGTCAAAATGCTCGTAGAGCGGGTTCTGGGCCCGGTGCGCCGCCATCCACTGGGCCAGCAGGCTGCCGCCGCGGCTGACGATGCCGGTGACGCGATGCTTCACGAGCGGCAGATACTCGAACAGGATCCCCGCGTGGATCGTCATGTAATCCACGCCCTGCTCCGCCTGCTCCTCGATCACGCTCAGCAGCAGCTCCGGGGTCAGGTCCTCCACCCGCTTCACGCGCGTGATCGCCTCGTAGATCGGGACGGTGCCGAGGGGCACCGGGCTCGCCGCGATGATCGCCTTGCGGATGACCGGGATGTCGCCGCCCGTCGAGAGGTCCATCACGGTGTCGGCGCCATAGTGCACCGCCATGTGGAGCTTCTTCAGCTCTTCCTCTTCGTTGGAGGTGACGGCCGAGTTGCCGATGTTCGCGTTAATTTTCACAGAGCACACGGTCCCGACCCCCATCGGATCGAGGCTCGTCGCCAGGTGGTGGATGTTGGCCGGAATGATCAGCCGCCCCCTCGCAATCTCCGAGCGGATGAGCTCTGGATCCAGCGCCTCGCGCTCCGCCACCCGCTTCATGGCCTCTGTCACAATGCCCTGTCGCGCGAGGGCCAACTGCGTCACAGCCCGGCCGTTTTGTGCCATCTTGAGCTTCTCCTCCTCTAACACCCTATCTTATTATTCTAGCATAAGTTATCGAGGTGCGCTACACCCTCACGACGCCAGGTCCGACCGGATGAGGGTGAGGAATTCCCCCCGGGTCTTGTCGCTTGAACGGAAGGCCCCCAGCATGGAGCTTGTCACCGCCCGCGCGTTCTGTTTCTGGACCCCCCGCATCATCATGCACAGGTGGCTCGCCTCCACAACGCAGGCGACCCCCAAAGGCTTCACATGCTCGTTGATGGCCTCCGCGATCTGCGTCGTCAGGCGCTCCTGGACCTGCAGCCGGTGCGCGAAGGCATCCACGAGGCGCGGGATCTTGCTGAGGCCGAGGATCTTTTTATCCGGCACGTACGCGATGTGGCACTTGCCGAAAAAGGGCAGCAGGTGGTGCTCGCAGAGGCTGTAGAAATCGATGTCCTTCACGATGACCATCTCATCGTGTTTGACCTGTGCGAAGGACCGACGCAGAATTTTTGATGGGTCCTGCCGGTAGCCCGAGGTGAGGAACTGGAGCGCCTTTTTGACGCGCAGCGGCGTGCGCCGGAGCCCTTCGCGGTTGGGGTCTTCCCCGATGAGCCGCAGGAGCAGCCGGATCGCGGATTCCCACTCCTTCCCGCTCGGTGCCTCGAGCACCTGCGCGAGCCGCCTCAACTCGTCATCTGCGTGTGGCATATGTGTTCTCCTTAGAAGTCAGATGTCAGAGGTCAGAAGTCAGATCCGGCCGTTTGGAATTTCTAACCTCTGACTTCTGATTCCTGACTTCTGAACGTCGATCTCTCTACTTCCACTTCTCTATGAGCTCGATCAGCAGCCGTACCCCAATCCCGACCGCGCCCTTCGGGACGTACGGCTTGTCCTTCTCGGTCCACGCGGTCCCGGCAATGTCCAGGTGCGCCCACGGCAGCCCGTCGGCAAACGCCTCCAGGAATTTGCCCGCGGTGATGGTGCCCGCCTGACCCGTATCGGTCACATTCTTGATGTCCGCCACGTCGGACTTCAGCATCTCCGCATACTCATCCCAGAGGGGCAGCCGCCAAACCCGCTCGTGGGTCGTCTTGCCGGCCTGGTTGAGCCGTGCAGCCAGCCGCTCATCCTTCGTCATGAGCCCAATCGCCTCAGCACCCAGTGCGACGATGCACGCCCCGGTCAGTGTCGCAACGTCCACGACGCAGTCCGGCTTGTAGCGCTTCGCGTAGTGGAGGCAGTCGGAGAGGACGAGCCGCCCCTCGGCGTCGGTGTTGATCACTTCGATCGTCTTGCCGGAGAGCGTCTTCACGACGTCGCCGGGCTTCTGGGCCGTGCCGGAGGGCAGGTTCTCCGTCGCCGCGATGATCCCGACGACTCGCACGGGGAGCTTCAGCTCCGCCGCCGCCTTCACCGTCCCCATGACCGCGGCAGCACCCGACATGTCATACTTCATCTGCTCCATCTTCAGCGCCGGCTTGATGCTGATCCCGCCGGAGTCGAAGGTGATCCCTTTCCCGCAGAGCGCAAACGTCGCCTTCGCACGGGCCGGATGGTAGTCGAGGACGATGAACTGCGCCGGCTGGGCGCTCCCCTGCGCTACACCCACGAGCCCGCCAAAGCCAAGCCGTTTCAGTTGTGGAAACGGGATCACCGTACACTTCAGGCGATGTGCCTTGGCGATGGCACGCGCCTGATTCGCGAGGTAGGTCGGCGTCACGATGTTCGACGGGCCGGTAATGAGGTCGCGCACGAGATAGACCGCCTCGGCGATGACCTCGGCCTTTTCAACCGCGCGCTTGGCCGGCGCAACTTCCCCCGTGCGCTCCACAACAAGCGTCACCGCATCAATCCGCTTCCCCTGCTCATGCTTCGGGACTTGACGGAGTTTGTCGTAGCGATAGAGGCCGAGGAGGGCGCCTTCAGCCATCGCCTGGGCCACCGCGTCGGTCGATCCCAGCCCTTGCTCTTTCATAACGGGAAGGATGACCGACCGGAATCCTCGCGCGCGGACAGCCCGGGCTGCGGTTCCGGCGAATTGCCGGCACACGTCGAGCGAGAGGTCTTTCGACTTGCCGAGCCCGACCACCAGCACCCAGCCAGTCCCTCTCGGGAGCAGGACCGTTTCGTTCTTGGAGCCGCGGAACCCGGCGCCGGCGACGAGCTGGGCCAGCGCACGGTCGCGCGCTGCATAGGCGGGCAGGAGCCGCTCCGGCTTTCGCTCTCCTTCGAGCGCTCCGTAGACCTGCACGGCGCCCCGCACCTCACCGATCCTGCCTGACCGCACCGTAATCCGCATCTTTCCTCCTACCGTCCCTGGCTCAGAAAATGACGCATCAATTGAAACCCTTCTTTAAACCGCAATGCTGATCCCTTCACCGCTGACTCATTATACGATACTGCGCCGCCTTTCGGACCGTTTGTTCGATAGATCGCAAACGGCACCGGCTCGGCGATGTGCGTCTTGAGGGCCGTGCTCGTCGGATGATCGCACACGACAAGAATCGCGAAGGGCTCACCGCGCTTCTTCAATCCCTCAAGCAGCGTCCCGACCACCAGGCGGTCGGTGTCCTCAATCGCCTGGATCTTCTTCTGCACGTCGCCCATATGGCCGGCCTCGTCGGTCGGCTCGATGTGGACGAGGACGAAGTCATGGTCATCGAGCGATTTCAGCGCGTAGTCGGCCTTGCCCTTGTAGTTGGTATCGAAGTAGCCGGTGATCCCCGGCACTTTGATGATGTCGAAGCCGACGAGGGTGCCGAGGCCGCGCACGATGTCCACCGCGCTGATGCACGCTCCGCGCAACCCGTACTCCTTCTGGAACGGCGGAAACGTCGCCACGGTCCCCTGCCCCCAGAACCAGAGCGAATTCGCCGGCCGCTTTCCTGCTTGTACCCGGCGCGTGTTGACTGGATGGTCGTTCAGGATACCGGACGCCTTGCACATGAGCTCTTTCAAGAGGTCCGACCCGGATCCGCTCGGCAGATACGCCCCTGTGGGTTGTCCGGAAATATCGTGCGGCGGCATGCACGTCGCCTGGGCGTACTCCTTCCCCGCGATGACCATGAGATGTCGGTAGCTCACCCCGGGATAAAAACGCAGACCGTCTTTGCCGAGTTGCCTGTTCACGGCCTTGATGAGCTCGGCAGACTCAGCGCTCTCGATGTGGCCGGCCGAGTAGTCGGCCATCAGGCCATTCTCGAGTGTCACAGTATTGCACCGGAAGGCGACGTCGCCCTCCTTCAATTGGATCCCCTGTGCTGCGGCCTCAAGCGGCGCTCGTCCGGTGTAGTATTTGCGCGGATCGTAGCCGAAGACGCTCATGCAGCCCACGTCCGAACCCGGCGCGAAGCCGCTGGGGATTGTGTGCGCCCAGCCGGTCACCCCCTCGCGGGCGATCCAGTCCATGTTCGGATGCTTCGCGACCTCAAGTGGGGTTTTGTTTCCCAGTTCTTTGATGGGAACGTCAGCGACGCCGTCGGGCAGGATAACGACGTACTTCATGGGGGTCTAATTTCGAATTGCGAATGACGAATGACGAATTCGACATTCGACGCTCGACATTCGACATTAAACGCCTGAGCCATATTTATCCACGAACTGTTAACGCGGTGACGTTGCGCAGCCGCTGCACCACCGTTGGAATGATCTCAAGCGCGCGGTCAATCTCTTCTTCAGTCGTCTGGACCCCGACGGTCAGGACGAGCGCACCCTTCGCCTCTTCATCGGAGAGCCCTATCGCCTTGAGGACGTGCGAGGGCCGCATGGCTTTCGAGTTGCACGCGGAGCCAAGCCCTGCCGCAATCCCAGCCTGATCGAGGCCGAGGACGAGCGATTCGCTGCTCACACCGTCAACGCAGATATGGAGGTTGTTCGGAAGCCTCGATGTCCACGATCCATTCAAACGCACATGCTCGATTCGCGAGACCAGCCCCTCTCGCAGCTTATCCCGCAGTCCACGTAAGGTGTCAGACACCTTCCCCGCTTTGAGAAGTGTCTGACACCTCTCAGCGGCAATGCCCATCCCGATGATGGCAGGCAGCGCCTCGGTCCCGGATCGCGCCCCATGCTCCTGCCCGCCGCCTTCAAGGAACGGCAGGATCCGCACGCCGTCGCGGACAAAGAGTGCTGCGGCTCCCTGCGGCCCATAAAATTGATTCGCGGCAAGACTCAGCGCATCAACTCCGAGCACTCTCACATCGACTGGAAGATGCCCCACTGCGGCGATGGCATCGGTATGAAAGAGTGCGCCGTGCTCGTGCGCGATGGCGGCTAATTCCTGGATCGGCTCAATCGTCCCGACCTCTCCGTTGGCCAGCATGACCGACACCAACACCGTCTCAGGCTTTAGGGCGGCCTTCAGGTCGCTTGGCGAGATCAGCCCCTCTCCATCAACCGGCAGGATCGTGACGTTCGAGAGGCCATCGAGCTCAAGCCGCCGCGCGATCAGCGAGATTGAGGGATGCTCAATGGCTGAGATGACAAGGTGATTGCCCTTGCGCTTATTCGCCGCCGATAAGCCGCGCAGCGCCCAATTGTTCGATTCGGTCCCGCAGGACGTGAAAGAGATTTCATCAGGCTTCGCGTTGAGGAGGGCCGCCACTTGCCGGCGTGCCTGCTCCAGATGCCCCTTCATCCTCTGACCTGCCTGATGAATGGATGACGGGTTACCCGCTTCATCAAGCGCAGCAGCCATCGCTGCCCTCACGTCAGGCAGCAGCGGTGTGCTGGAAGCGTAGTCGAGGTTGATGCGTGTTAAAGTCATACTTACTGAGAAACACCGTGTCCTGCTTCTGTCGCGATCTTCGCTAAATCTAACCCTGAACGCAGTAAACGCCACCCTGAACCATATGAGTGGGGCATTTGCATAGCGAGATTGTGACGCTGGAGACTATCTTTTAGGAGGTTGATCTCTTGCTGATTCAACTTCAAAGTCGCTAAGAGCCATGGGTCAAGCTGATCTTCCTCTATGGCTGCCTCTTTCTGATGGCTCACGAAAATTATTGTCTCAACCAAACCTCTGGTTTTAAGCGCTTGCTCTAACCCAAAACTGGTCGCCTCAACGCCTGGTGCATGGGTTGCTCTACCGAGCAAGCCAGCGTTTCTCAGTTCTTCGACGAACAGTGTCAGCGCTCGCAAGATGGATCCCAGATCGTTCTTTGAAAAAGTATTACGCGCACGCTGCTCGGTGGCTGGGAATTGACAAACATCTTCTGCAATCACAATGACCTTTTCGGGATTATCCTCAAATTTATTTGTGGCTTGACCCAACTCATGAACTACACTTCCTGAAACTGTTCCTTGGGGATCACGTGCAGTAATTAAAAAGATTGCCGCATCGCATTCCCTAAAATGTTTAGCTTCCTTACCAGCAAGAGTACTGCTTATGTTGTTCGGTTTCAGCGGGATCATCTCCAAGGTGACATTAAAGCTCGCACAAAAGTCTCTGAGGTCTTTTGCTAATGCGACCTCTCTCATGTCATATAGAAGTAGCGTCTTCATCGAATTGGGATTCCGAAGGCGTTCCTCGGGGGGCTTCCTTTACCGCTTTACTGAATATTTTCACTCTTCTCTCTATTACACTTCTCACACAGAAGCTCGATATTTCTGACCGTATCGCTTCCGCCTTTGACCAACGGAATAATATGGTCGTACTCTAATTTTTTCCGACCACCGCATTTTACACACTGCCCACCATCTCTGCGCCAGACTGCAATTCTTACCTCTTCAGGAATCGGCTGACGCTTCGCGGCATTTTCTTCTTTTGTTGCTAAACTCAGCCTATTTCTCAGGCGCTCGAACTTCTGCCTCTCTTTATCCTCAAGATCAATAATTTGAAGAAGCATTTCTTCCACTGTATAACCCACTCGATCAAATTTATAAACGTCGCCTTTGTATAGGCAATAGCGCCAATCACCATACTTAGGCTTAAACCAAGCACCATTGGACAGTATCAGCCGTATGGGTTTTTCGAAACTAGTTTTATGAACCTCTAATGCAGTCGCTGTGCAAAGCTTCTCTAACTCTGCTTTATAGTCATCGCCTCGATCGGATATTCCCGACTTAAATGTTTTTAAGACTGGAAATCTTTTTCGTAATTCCAATACCTTAGGCGTTAGCTTCTCAATGAATATTTCTGAAGCCGTTTCAAACACAGTCTTTGACAGTCCAACCACGAGCCAAGATGGACGAAAGACTGTGGAAAGCTGTACTTTGTCAGCACGATCCTCTTCCGTCGAAAATGAAGTGGGGACGGCTGTACCTAGTTTGGCCACTTGCATATTGTTTACTAATTCTCGATTGAGCCAGTGAAGGAATTCCGGAGGCGTTCCTCAGTGGGCCGCCTCCGACCTCACGAATGCTGTTGGTCGCTCAGCGTTCTGCCTGGTAGAGCGTAAAGCCGGCGGCGAGAAAATCTTCGTCAAAACCAAAACAGGTCTTGAGTTCCCGCAACGTCATGATCGAAAAGCTGAGCGCATCCACAAAACTCAATTTCGGCTGGGCGAGTTGGTGAAAGAGCTCGCGCGCCAAGGCGTACTCGCGCTCGGCCGGAAAGACCAAGTCGATTGCGCTGACCAATCGAGCCCGATCCAGCTGATCGAGCCAGGCGTGAGCCGCATCAAATCCAATCCATCGCCGGATCAGGGTCGCGGTCTCGGCGGCCACGGCCAGACTCGTCACGAGCGGGTGCTTGGCCTTCGCCGCCGCGCTCCAACGCTGCGCGGCCAGCCGATGAGACGCATCGTGGGGATCGGCCAAGGCATAGAACGCTGAAGAATCGACGAAGAGCGGAACGCTCACGAGGGCTTGCCGTAGAGATATTCGTCGTGTCGACGAGCGATATCCTGGTGAACGGACCGGCCAAGCGAGACAAAACCTCTGAGCACATCAGCCTGCTTGCTTTTCAACTCCTTCACATCCAACGGCTGCCAGACGCCAACCGGCACCTTGCGATTGCGCACCAGAATGGGAATGCGCTCCTTGGTGAGCCGACCGAACTGGGCTTTAAACTGCGCAACGGTCAATGTCTTCATGTTGTTTCACCTCCAGAACAAGCCTAACATGACAAGTATAATATGTCAAGTCACATATGACATATTGTTGCGACCTAGGAAAAACCAGGGACGGTTCTGTTTGTTTGATCTGTCCTCTGACATCTGACTTCTGATCTCTGAATGCTAGACGCTCATTTAGATCGTCTTCAAGTACTCTTCCAGTGGGATCGCGGGCAGGGTCTCGGCTTTCAGGCCGAGCTCGTCGAAGAGCTCCGAGCTGAGCTTGGCGATCGTCATGGGGTCTTTTGCCTCGATGACGGACACCAGATCGTAGCGGCCCAACGTGACGTAGGCTTGATGGAGTTTGGCCCCGCGTTTCTGGATGAGCTGCTTGGCCTTTTGGAGCCGCTGCTTGGCGTTCTTCCCTAAGGAGTGTCGCTCGGTGAACCGGACCAGCCGCACGTACAGCGCCATCAGTTCCCTCCTTCCCTCACAGGTTTACGATCAGCACTCATCGGCGAGCAAACATTACCAAAATTTTTGGTAATCTTCTCACTCACGGCTCTTGTCTGCACGTCCCACAAGGGCACAGCTTGCGCAAGCGATCGAACGCATAGATCCCCGTTGCGTGGCCGTCCGACCAGGTGATGCTGATCGCGTACTTGCCGACGAGCTGGATGCCGAGTGGCTTCACATCGTCTGGGACCATCGCAGCGGTGAGCCGCCGCTTCCCGGTCACCTCGTCCACGCAGCCGGCACACGGGCAGGCGAGGCGCAGCGTACGGGCCGGATAGACGCTCTCGTGTCCGTCCTGCCATTTGACTTTGATGTCAAACAGGTTCGCCCGCCCAATTTCAGCCGGCACGGCTGTGGATGCGTCAGCCATCATCGTTTCCGCCGCCTTGCGATTCGGCGAGGAACGGGTAATCCCAGGCGTCGCCATCGCGCGCCAGGATTCACTTCGTCAACGAACGCAATCATGGAGGATAACCAATCCATCTTTTGATCAGGCGTGAGCCGACTAAATTGTTTAAACATAAATTGTCTCGTTTCCTCATACGAACCGAGTGGATAGCGCCTCATCGAATCTTCCCCGCAAGGCGCAAGTCCTGCACATCCTGAAGGTCCTGCGGGCGACCCGCTTTTCGTTTCATCCGAGCCAGTTCATTGACTGGAATCAGCGGCACAAGCACGCCGCGCAGAGTCGCTACCTTGCGCCTCCGGTACACCGCCTCGAAATTCTTTAACGGTTCGACCATCACATCAATGTTCCGCGGAGGCACCCCATAAGGTTCAATGAATGAATACACTTTCATTCCCTTCCGTTTCGTCCAGAGCTGTCGAGTGTTCGGATCAGCGAGTCCTGTAATCGGTACGGGAACTCGGGGCACAAATCCAATGTCCTTCAGGGCGTTTGCAAGACGCTCGAGGTTCTCCGTCGTGAGATGCACCGAAAGATCGATATCCCCGGTTGTCCGCCTAATGTCATACAAGACGACTGCAAGACCGCCAACGAGGAGATATTTGACTTGAGCAGCGTTGAGCGCCGCAAAGATATCGCTGGGGTCGAAGACCGTCGAACCAGATTTGGCTTTCGCGGCCTTCCCGCGCCTCGCGCCCCTCGCCCCTCGCTCCATGTTCAGAACGTCACCTTCACCTGCTGCGTCTCGCCCTGCATGGCGCGGATGCTGATTTGCGCGGCGAGCTGCTCCGCGGCGTGGATGAACGCCTTCGCCGAGGGCGAATCCGGTTGGGAGAGCACGATCGGCCGGCCCGCATCCGACGTTTCACGGATGGGCGTGGCGAGCGGGATCTCGCCGAGGAACGGCAGGCCGAGCCGCTCCGCGATCTTGCGCGCGCCGCCGGTCCCAAAAATCTCATCACGCTTCCCGCAATGGGGGCAGACGTAGGCGCTCATATTCTCAATGATCCCGAGGATGGGGACGTTGAGCTTCGTGAACATCGCGATCGCCTTCTGCGCGACGTTCAGCGCGACATCCTGCGGCGTCGAAACGATGACCGCCCCGGTGAGCGGGATGGATTGGCACAGCGACAGTTGCACATCTCCCGTGCCCGGGGGGAGATCCACGAGAAGGTAATCGAGTTCTCCCCACGTGACCCCGCCCAGGAACTGTTGGACCGTCTTATGGAGCATCGGCCCCCGCCAGACCACCGCCTCCTCCGGCTTCATGAAGAAGCCCATCGAGATCACCTTGAGCCCACTCTGCTCGACCGGCGTGATGCGGTTGCGCTCGTCCACTTCGGGCCGGGACGTGATGCCGAGGATCGTGGGGATGCTCGGCCCGTAGACATCCGCGTCCATCACGCCAACCCTCGCGCTGCTCTTGGCCAAGGCCAGCGCCAGGTTCGCGCTCACGGTGGACTTCCCCACCCCACCCTTGCCGCTCGCCACCGCGACGATGTTCTTGACCGTCGGCGCAAGCGACCCGCTCGGTGTGATGGACGGGCGCACCTGCGAGGTCATGCCGATCTCAACCGAGGAGACCCCGGGGATCGCCGACACGGCCTTCCGGGCCTCCTCCCGCATGAGGTCGCGCACCGGACAGGCCGGGGTGGTGAGCTCGATCTGGAACGAGACGCGGCCGCCGTCCACCGTGAGGTGCTTAATGAATCCGAGCGAAACGATGTCCCGCTTCAGGTCCGGGTCCTGGACGGTCTTCAGAGCGTTGAGGATTTGGTGTTCGGTGACTGCCATGATGGACGCGGATTCTCGCGGATCAGAGGGACGCGGATTCTCGCGGATTCTTCAGGATTGATCCGCGGATATCCGCGGACAAATCCGCGGTCATCCGCGGTTCAGCCTTCTTTCGCGCTGACGACCTGTTCGAGCTTGGCGCCGCTGCCGCGCGGGATGACCATCCAGAAGAGCTCCTGGAAGTCCTCCCAGTTGGTGAGGATCTCCAGCGCCAGGTTGCTCTGCGTCGCCACGAAGTGCCGCTCAAGGAGCGCGCGGACATTCACCACGTCCTCTGTGCCTTCGAGCCGATCCAGCTCCACCAGCTCCAGGTTGACGCGCTTCTCGAAGACGCGCTCGCGGTCGAGGACGTACGCCCGGCCGCCGGTCATGCCGGCGCCGAAGTTGCGGCCGGTCTCGCCGAGGATGAGCACGATCCCGCCGGTCATGTACTCGCAGCCATGGTCGCCCAGGCCCTCCACGACCGCCATCGCCCCGGAGTTGCGCACCCCGAAGCGCTCGCCGGCGCGTCCGCCGGCGAAGAGCACGCCGCCCGTGGCACCATAGAAGCAGGTATTGCCGATGATGACGTTCTTGTGCCAGGCAAATGGCGACTCATCCGGCGGCCGGATGATGAGCTCGCCGCCCGCCATCCCTTTGCCGACGTAGTCGTTCGCCTCCCCGATGAGCGTCAGGCGCATGCCCGCGATGCAGAAGGCACCGAAGCTCTGCCCGGCCACGCCGCGCAGCTTGACATCGATCGTCGCCGTGGGCAGGCCTTTATCCCCATAGCGCTTCGCGATCTCCCCGGCCACCCGCGCCCCGACGGTGCGATGGGTGTTGCGGATCGGGTAGCTGAGCTTCGCCTTCCCACGGCCCTCCAACGCGCTCTTCGCGTCCGCGATGATCTGGTCATCCAGCGGGCGATCGCCTTCCCAGTTGTTGCGGGGGACGGTGTGGATGCGCGGGCCCTCATCAACCGTCGTCATCAGCAAATCGAGCGTCACCGTCTTCGCCTTCGGCGGAAGGTCATCACGCTTGCGTAAGGTCAGGAGGTCCGTCCGGCCGATGAGCTCATCCAGCTTCCGCGCGCCCAGCGCCGCCATGGACTCGCGCAGCTCCTGCGCGACGAAGACCAGGTAGTTGACGACCATCTCCGGGGTGCCGGTGAAGCGCGCGCGCAGCTTCGGATCCTGCGTGGCGACCCCGACCGGGCACGTGTTGAGGTGGCACTGGCGCGTCATCACGCAGCCGGTCGCCACGACCGCCGCGGTGCCAAAGCCGTACTCCTCCGCGCCGAAGACCGCGGCCATCAAGATATCGCGCCCGGTCTTCATCCCGCCGTCGGTACGGACAAGTATCTTCTCGCGCAGGCCGTTAGCCCGCAGGGTCTGCTGCGTCTCGGCGAGTCCCAGCTCCCACGGCAGGCCAGCGTTCTTGATCGAGCTCAACGGGCTCGCCCCAGTTCCACCGTCGTGCCCGGAGATGAGCACCGTATCCGCGTGGCCCTTGGCGACGCCGGCGGCGATCGTGCCCACCCCGGCCTCAGCGACGAGCTTCACGTTCACGCGCGCCGCCGGGTTGATCATCTTCAAATCGTAAATAAGCTGCGAGAGGTCCTCGATCGAGTAGATGTCGTGGTGCGGCGGCGGCGAGATGAGCGAGATGCCGGGAATCGTGTGCCGCACGCGCGCGATGTCCTCCGAGACCTTATGGCCGGGGAGCTGGCCGCCCTCGCCGGGCTTTGAGCCCTGCGCCATCTTGATCTCGAGCTCTCTTGCCGACATGAGGTACTCCGGCGTGACGCCGAAGCGACCGGAGGCCACTTGCTTGATGGCGGAGCTGCGGTTCATGTTCGGATCGGTAGGATGGTAGCGCGCCGGATCTTCCCCGCCCTCGCCGGAGCCGGACTTGCCCCCGATGCGATTCATCGCGATGGCCAGCGTCGTGTGCGCCTCGAGCGAGAGCGCGCCGTAGGAGATGCTCGCGGTCGCGAAGCGCCGCATGATCACTTCGACGGACTCGACCTCTTCAATCGGGATCGGCGGCCCGAGCGGCTTCACGTCTAAGAGATCGCGCAGCGCGGTGGGCGGACGGTTGTTCACCGAGGCGGCGAACTTCTTGTACGTGTCGTAGTCGCCGACCTTGATGGACTGCTGGAGGTGGCGCACCATCTCCGGGTTAAAGGCGTGATACTCCCCGTCGCGGCGGTACTTGTAGAAGCCGCCCGCGTCCAGATGCAATGAACCCTCCGCCTGGTACGCTTCGGAGTGCCAGGTGAGTATTTCGTCGGCGATGTGCTCATAGGTGATCCCGCCGATGCGCGAGGCGGTTCCGGGGAAGCACTCGTCAATGAGCGCCTTGGAGATGCCCAGCGCCTCGAAGATCTGGGCGCCGCGGTAGCTGCCGACGGTCGAGATTCCCATCTTCGACATGATCTTGAGGATCCCCTGGTCCACGCCCTTCTTGAAGTGCGCCAAGACCTGATCGAACGTCTCGCCGCCCAGCCGCCCAGCCGTTTCCATCGCTTTGATCGTCTGGTAGCACAGGTACGGGTACACCGCCGACGCGCCGTAGCCGATGAGGCAGGCGAACTGGTGGACCTCGTGGACGTCGCCCGCCTCGACGACAATGGAGGCCTTCATCCGCCGGCCCGTCCGGATGAGGTGGTGGTGCACGGCGGCGGTCGCCAAGAGCGATGGAATGGGGGCGCGCGACTCGTTCACGCCGCGGTCGCTCAGGATGAGGATGGTCGCGCCCGCGTCCACCGCCTTGACCGCCTGCTCGCGGATCCCTTGCACAGCGGCGCGCAGCGCCGTGGGCCCCTTCGCCACCTCAAAGAGGATCGGGATGGTCGCGGACTTCAGATCGCTCTTGCGGAGCGAGCGGATCGCGGAAAACTCCTGCGGCAAGAGGAGGGGGCTGGTCGCCAGCAGCATCCGCTTGGGGGCCGGGCCGTCCTCCAGGGGGTTGGGCCGTGCGCCGAGGAGGGTGTTCAGCGACATGACGAGCTCCTCACGAATCGGATCGATCGGCGGGTTGGTGACCTGGGCGAAGAGTTGCTTGAAATAGGTGAAGAGCGGCTTCGGCCGGCTCGAGAGCACGGAGAGCGGCGTGTCATCGCCCATGGACCAGATCGGCTCCTTGCCGGTCTTCGCCATCGGCTCGATGATCATGTGGAGCTCTTCGTCGGTGTAGCCGAAGGCGATCTGGTGGCGGGTGAGGGTCGTGGGTTCGACGATCACCTCGTCTGCGATATTGCCGTTCAAGATGTCGGTCAGCGGCACGAGGCTCTTCTTCACCCAGTCGGCATACGGCTTCGCGGAGGCGTACTCGCGCTTGATCTCCTCGTTCCTGAGCAGCGCCTTGCGCTTCGTGTCCACCGCCAGCACGTGGCCGGGCCCGAGCCGCCCCTTCTCGACGATCCGCGAGGGATCGACCTCGACCACGCCGACCTCCGAGGCCATGATGACGAGCCTGTCCCTCGTCACCCAGTAGCGGGCGGGGCGCAGGCCGTTGCGATCGAGCGCAGCGCCCACGACCACCCCATCGGTGAAGGCGAGTGCTGCCGGCCCATCCCACGGCTCCGCGAGCATCGCGTGGTACTGGTAGAACGCCCGCACCGCCGGATCGATGTCGATCTCACGCATCCCCTGCCAGGCATCCGGGACGAGCATCATCATCGAGTGGAGGAGATCGCGCCCCGACATCACGAAGAGCTCGAGGGCGTTGTCCAGGCTCATCGAGTCCGAGCCGCCCGCCTGGATGATCGGGAAGAGCTCTTGGAGCTCCTTGCCCCACCGCGTGCAGGTAAGCTGCGGCTCGCGGGCCGCCATCCAGTTGCGGTTGCCCTGGAGCGTGTTGATCTCGCCGTTGTGGCTGAGGTAGCGGAAGGGCTGCGCGAGGAACCAGTTCGGGAAGGTGTTCGTGGAGTAGCGCTGGTGGAACACCGCGATCGCCGAGGTGTAGTCCGGGTCGGAGAGGTCGCGGTAGAAGAGCGCAAGCTGCGGCGCCACCAGCAGCCCCTTGTAGACGATCGTCCGCGAGGAAAAGGAGGGGATGTAGCCGTTCGCGAGGCGCTCCTGCTCCCACGAGCGCTCGATGCGCCGGCGCACGAGGAAGAGCTGCCGCTCGAATTCGTCAGGCGGGATGGCCGACGGCCGGGCCATCAGGACGTGCACGATCGTCGGCAGCGTCTTGAGCGCCTTGTCGCCCAGGACCGAAGGGTCCACCGGCACGTCGCGCCAGCCGATCAGGCGGATACCCCGCCGGGCGATCTCCACCTCCACGATCGTCCTGGCGCGCGCGGCCACCCCCGGCTCCTGCGGCAAAAAGATGACCCCGACGCCCAGGTCACCCGGCACGACCGGCTCCGCCTTGAGCTGCTTGAGGACCTTGGCGAAGAGCCGGTAAGGGAGCTGGGTCTCGACACCCGCCCCGTCGCCGGTCTTGGCGTCCGCCGACAAGGCGCCGCGGTGGGTGACGTTGCACACGCACTGGATGGCCGAGCGGACGATCTCGTGGCTCACTACCCCCTCAATGGATGCGACAAAACCAACCCCGCACGAATCCCGCTCATCGGCCGGGTCGAAGAGCCCTCTCGGTTGTGGGTGGTGGCTCCAGATCATCGGACGCTCGCTGTTATGCTTAACCTCTTATTTTATCGCTTTGTAGGCTGGTGCGCACTTGAAATCGGACGCCGGGGCAGCCACCGGGGCACCGTTTTTCGGTAGGCGTCGTAGGGGGTGCCGAATCGGCGCTGCAGATCCGGCTCCTCCCACAGGCACACAAAAAGATGCATGACGGTCATGGCCAGAAGCAGGTACAACAACACGGCCCTTGAGCGGTACAGGGCCGCTTCCCCGGCCAGGACCAGCAACAGGCCGAGCATCATCGGGTTGCGCACGAACCGGTACGGCCCCTTCACCACAAACCGCTTGGGAGGATCAAGCGGCACCGGCGTGCCCTGCCCCTCGGTATTAAAGAGGTACACGCACCAGCCGGCCAAGCCGAGGCCATTCAGGATGAGCCAGATCCCACCCCATTGCCCGAGGCGCCATTCAAAACTGAAAGGGCCTTCAAGCCGACGGTGCAGCCACCACGGGAGGATCCCGATCAACGGCAGCGGAAAGAGGAGGAACCACCCCAGCGTCCTCACTCGGATCCGCGAGCGCTCAGACATTCGGCGCGGCGAAGACCGCATGGAGGAACTCTGACGCCCTCGCAGAGACCCCTGGGCTCTTGCTCTCTCTGGGTCCGGCCACGTTCAACACCTTAATCTCATGCGCGGTTGCCCACGCGCGAACGGCTGAAGGGAGCGGCTGCTGCGAGAGGTCGAGCATGAGGCAGGGTTTCTGGAGGCGCTGAGCGACGTCCACTGTCTGAGCGGTCCCGCCACTGACGTCCCCCATGTGCAGGATGAGCGTCCCGTCGGAGTCTCGGACGTTCCACTCGGTCCGCTGGGCGTAGTCAGGAGACGGGGTCTCGATGAGCGGATAGCGCGGATCGAGCTGCCCGTCTTCAGCCAGGCGGCCCTTGGGGCACCAGCCGCCGCACGACAGCCCACGCTCCAGCGCCACATCGAGCGCCGCCCGGTCCACCCCGGTCTGCCCTCCGGAGACGATCGTGGTGACCATGGGGGAATTGTAACGGCTTTTTCGCTCGGCGCAAGATCCGGGAGATCAATCGTCAGGGGCGCGAAGGGCGGCGGAACGAGGAGAGAAACTTGGCAGGCGTTCCGATCAGTGGGACGCGCTCCCCCACAGCTTCCGCAAATACCCCTCTCGGCCTGAGCCCGTTCGATACGCCTTGTACGGGAGGGGGCACTGCTTGTAGTACTGCTGGTGGTAGGCCTCTGCGGGGTAGAACGTGGAAGCGGGCACGATCGCCGTGACGATGGGCGCGCCCCCGAATTTCCCGGACTGCTCCCATCGCTGCTTGGATTCCTCGGCCAGCCGCTGCTGGTCCTCGGTATGGTAGAAGATGGCCGTCCGGTACTGGGAGCCCGCATCGGCGAACTGCTGGTTCAGCGTCGTGGGATCGATGTTCTTCCAAAAGACCTCCAGCAGTTGGATGTAGGTGATCTTCGAGGGATCGTAAGCGATCTGTACCGCCTCGGCGTGTCCCGTGGCCCCTGAAGAAACCTCTTCGTACGTCGGGTTGGGCTTCGTGCCCCCGGTATAGCCCACCGTGGTCGAGATCACGCCGTCCAAGGTGTCATAGGGCGGCTGCATGCACCAGAAGCAGCCGCCGGCGAAGGTCGCCAGCTCTCGGTGCGCCATGGGAGCCTTCCTCGTGTTCGCCCCTTCTTCAGCAGCACGCGCGATGCCGAGAGAGGCCATGGTGATGAGGGGTACTACGAGCACCCAGCCCGTGTTGTGGAGCCCCACCCCACCACGGCGTGGTGGCGCTCCACTCATCGAGTTGTCGCTTGATGGACTCTCAGCGGGGTCAACCGTGCGATGACGTCAAAATGTCGATCGGCGTGGACCAATTCGCAATCATAGATGAGTGCGCAAGAAGCGATGAGGACGTCGGGAACGGGGACGACGTGGCCTTTCTGCCGTAGCTCAAACCGCAGGCGCTCCGCCCTTCTCCAGATGGCATCGGAGAGGGGAAGCACATGCAGTCCCAGGAAGGTATCCGCCAATTCCGTATATTGCGCTTCGTGCAGCGCCCCCGTGAGGACCTCTAAGCGGACGATATCATTGATCGCGATCCGGTGAACGCGCAACAGGTCACCAATGGCTGCTGAGATGGCGGTTCGTTGCCCACTTAAGTGGCTGACCCACGCCGAGGAATCCGCTAACACGAGTCGGCTACTCATCCTTGCGTGAACGCAAGAATGCCCGCAGGGTCATCCCATAGCCCTTTCCCCTCACGAGCAGCAAACGCCTTCGGCGTTCCGCGTTAATGAGCTCCTCCAGACCGCGTTCCACGGCCTCCGTCTTGGTCCGTGCGTGTGCCCTCACCATCGCTTCTCTCAACAGCCGTCCGTCAATATCCAGCGTTGTCCGCATGGCGATCACCCCCTATGCATAAAATAACATCTATTTTTATGCATGTCAATAGCGCGGACAAAACCCCTTCGACGGTCGCGTCGAAGGGGTCAACACGAAAGAAATTGAGGTCCCTGACCAGACCCGATCTCCAACAGAGCCCGCTCATTTGGAGCCTGGACATGGAGGAGGCCGCCGCGCAACCACCCCACATGATGCTACTCGACCCGTACTTCGTGGTCTACCGGGGGCGCCGCCGGAAGCTCATCAGCGCGTCGAGGCTCCAGTCGCCACCGCCCCGTGCTGCCATGTACAGGAAGATGAAACAGAACAGGACGGCGGGCTCGCCGTGGTTCAGGATGGGCCACGCGCCGTGCGGCGCGTGAAACTGCCAATATGCGACCGCCATCTCGCCGGAGAGGATAAAGGCGACCGGGCGGGTCAGCAGGCCGAGCAGGATCGCCGAGCCGCCAACGAACTCGAGTATTCCGCCGATGCCCATTTGGGACATCAGGGGCGGTTGACCGCCCATTTGGGGAGGTATTCCCCCAAACCACCCAAACAGCTTCATGCCCCCGGCCTGCAAGAACAGCAGACCCGCCACGACGCGAAGCAAGAAGTACGTGACCTGTACGACCCGTTTCATGTTCATCGACTGCCTCCTGATCGGACCGCCAGCTCTTCGGTGAGACGGTCCAGGCTTTGCGACCAACCCTCGGTCATCCCCATCTTCAACATCGCGTCGCGAATCGCGGCCGAGTTGAAACGAGTCCGGACCGTGAGCTTCGTCTTGCCGTCGAGCTCTTCGAAGGTTACCGTCGAGAGCATTTCCCCGGCAGGATTGCCCTCTCCCTTCTCGCGGTTCGGGTTCACGAGGTCGTGCCACTCGTCCGGGTGTTCGCTACAGTCCATGGTCATGACGAGCCGCTCAGGTTTCACGATCTCGCGATAAACGCCCTTGATCGGATACTCGACGCCCTCGGGGGAGCGCATCACGATGCGATAGGCGCCGCCCGGTCGCACGTCCATTTCACAGAGCGGGTTCGTGAAGGTATGCGGCCCCCACCATTGCGCCATGTGCTTTGGATCGATCCACGCCTTGAACACGAGCACTCGCGGCGCATCGAAGACGCGCGAGATGACGAACTCCCGATCGGCAGGCGCCTCAGTGGGACTCTCTTGTCTTGCGGCCATGCCTCTTCTCCTTTTGTTGTGACTCGCGAAAACTGCTGCCGCGCTCAATGGGAAATGCCTGTCCCCAAGGTGACTGTCACCTTTCCCTTTCCTTGGTTATCTCCTACCGCGTCTTTGATTCCATTTCATGAGAGCCCATAGAATTGTGGCCACGGTCAGCAACAGGACGGCGCACGCTAGCCACGTCTCCTGACCCAACGGTGGCATTCCGAACTTCCCTAGCCCGGTGTAGGGCGCTGCCACACTTTCTCCGCCTATCGGCATACGCAACTGTGGTTCCCTGGGTTAAAATTTAGTGGGGGCATTCCAAATGTGCCAACCCAGATCAGCGAGGCGGGACGAGTTGGGCTGCCTCCGGTTTTCCATACGCTTCCAGCTCCCACGGAGCGTAGGTGTTCCTGTAGGTGCTGTCGCCTCGATTGTGCTCGATCAAGCGCTTCTCGATGTTCTGGGCGCAGCCGATGTAGAGGCGCTTCGAGTGGTTGATGCTGCGAAGAATGTAGACGTAATGCATGTTCGTTCTGCTACGCCGCATCAGCTTTCGCGATGCGGCTTCGCAACAGCGTGCTTCGAAGCTCGACCACGAAAGTGGTCGAGCGAAGAAGACGGATCGGTTTCTAGACGAATATCAAACGTTCTATGCCTCCCCTCAAGCGGGACTTGCTCTGGAACTTCTCGAGGTCGTCTTGGTTTTTCGATGACTAATGCCAATAGGGTTACTCAAGGTTCTTTTTGTCAGTGGGATCTTGGTGATGGTTTGCTGCTCGCCGCCGAACCGCTTCCGCCTCTTGTAGTCTGCCGCCTTCCTTTAACAGCGCGCTCCATTCTTCAATTATTTCAGCCAGCCGGGGGCTTGCTCCGCCCTCTGCCACCTCAAAATTACCCAATGCTGCCCGATAGTATGGCGAGGCATCACGCGCTCGTGATTCACGGTTGTAGGGTCGAGTTGCACAACGGCGAGCTTCTCTTAGCTCTACTTCACCATTTTCCAGCAAGCGTTTCTTGAAGTCAGATTCCGCTGCTGGCATGCAGTGGGTATAAGCGCCCGCAGAGTCTTCGTGAAGCCGCCGGCAGCAACGGGCAAATGCCTCGATCTGCTTAAATTGGTCTTTAGAAGTCGGCCACAGGACTGCTTGGAGCTGATCTGTACGATCATAAAATAGAACCGACGCTCTCCTAAAATGAAAGGTAAGGCCCTCGCTCTCACTATGCTGGGTCATAACGTACGTGTCAATCCGTCTGCCGTCAGGGCTCATTGCAGAAGCGTTAGGCTTACCCGATTCTTCAACGATCCACTGCCGAGGAGATCCAATGCGTGAAGCCGAAATCGCTGAACCGGCATACGTGGGATTGACGACTGATCGCACGTCTTCCATCAGTTGGAGTGTGCCGCACCCTGAGCAACATATCACCAACACCATGAGACGCCAACCCATGAATTCTCCTCTTTGCCTTTACACTGTTCGGAGTTCCCGTGACATAATGCTCCCATTCCTATCGATGACTGTAAGAAAAGAGTGGGGTGAGTCAGTAGACGCCGTTAGAACACTTTCAGCCGAAGTCTGGATCTTCTTTCTCCGCGAATTCAAACGTTGGCGTGCCTCGGAGGAAGCACCGCTGCGACTGGTGAATGTCCCTCAGGCCACTTCAACCAACGCTCGCTCCACGATGTCTACGGTAGGCTCCTCATCTGAGGAAGAACGAGTGGCCATGACCTTTCCCGCTCCACGGCTCCGCGAGGTACCGCACCGCTAGAACGCCATGTCAAACACTAATGGCGCCTGCGTTTGGGCGTTGATGAGCTTCACGGTAACGCGGCCCCCCTGTTTGATGGGGTGGATGAACAGATGCCCCGCGATGGAGCCGTTCGGCCCCACCGTGGTGTCGGCGATTTCCCGTTTCACGAAGTCCGCTCGGATCTGTTGATTGGTCGGAGGGCCTACAAGCGACGCCTTGGTGGTCTTGTGCGCGTATTGCTTCAATATCCTGAGCATTTGGGACGGCAACAGGACCACCCAGAGGAGGCCGTGCGCCCCAACCTGCACCGGATTCTCGTAGGCGACCTTGGCAACCTCGGTAGCGGGGATGTAGTGGTCATCCACGTTGGTTTTCAGAAAAACGTAGGCCTGGGGGCTGTGGTTGTCGATGATGAGGGACAGCGGCTGGATGCCGTGGCGGAGCAAGTCCGCACCAAAGATAGCCTGCGTCTCGTCTGCCGCATAGCGCTCCACCTCGACGCTGACCTGCGCGTGCTCGATCCGGCTGAGCGCGTGTACGCTCTCGGCTTGCTGCAGTTCCTGTGGGCTCCCGTAACCGAGGGTGGAGCAGCCGAGTGCCAGGACCAGGACCACCCCGTTCACCGTGCTCTTCATCGTGGATCAGAACGCCTTCGGAGGCTACTCGTCGGATCGGTTGAAGGTCCGTTTGGCTGGGATGAGCGTCCGAGGCACATCAGGGAACCTCGTCCCGGGTACCAAATCCCCTAGAGTAGAGAAAATCAGGGTGCGCTCGCAGACGCGCTCCGAACCTATTTTGAGCGCAGCGGCCTCCCCGAGTCAACCAAACGTTGAGGCCGCTGCGCGTCCGCGCCCTCCTGCCCACCCAGCAGCGAGAAGTACCTAGGGGGTGGGGTCGGGCGCGAAAGGTGCGGCACCTAGGCCGCTCGGCCCTTGAATCCCCAAGCGCAGCCGGGTGCAGGCGGCTGCGCTTGGGGCCCCTGCCACCCTGCCGCCTGGGGGTGGGTATAAGATGATTTCTATTCCCGCCGGTTCCGCAAATTTAGGCAACCTTGCTTCTTGACTTTTTAACAGCGGTGAGCAACTCATGGCAAAATGATTTTACCTTTTCGAAGAAATCATGAATCTGCTCTGGCTCAATGCTGGGTTCCTCCCGATTTTTAAACCACTCCGGTTTCAGCCGTTTGAGCTCGACCTTCGAATCTCCCTCTCCATGTTTATAAACATTGTTAATGAGGCGCAATATATGCAAATCTCTGTAGTGAGCCAGCGAATTAAGGGGAAGGCCGGTGGCTTCATACGCTTCGTTTAGTTCTTTGAAACGACCTGTCGCTATACGTTTTCCAGGTGCTAATTGTCCAAGCATGCTATGTAGAAAGCGGTCCGTCAAACGAACAATCTGGACGGAGACCACGGATGAAAATTCCTGCTTTAGTCTTTCCTGGTCAAGCCTGAAGTCTCTTATCGGCTCCTCTAGATCAAAATCTAGTCCCTCCTCATCAAGCTTTACCGTGAAACCCTCCATATTTACAGTCATATCACGTGCCCTAATGTCATGCTCCAAGTCTTGTCTGAGCTTAAGAATTTTTTCCGTCATGTTTTCTTCCTCGAAGAGGGGCAGAAGCTCATAAAAATAGAAGTGCTTCAACCGGTCTAAGTCCCACACATAAAAATGGAAGGACATTTCAGCCCAATCTAACGTCATTCAAATGTTTCTCCTCAGTGGTACAGCGCTAGACAAATCCTCGGGAAACTAGTGCGAAGGTGTTTCAAATGTGCCAGCCCAGATCAGCGAGGCGGGACGCGTTGGGCTGCCTCCGGTTTTCCCTTATCCGTGTTCATGTCGCTCTCAGCAATGGGTTGAGCAGAAGGTTGGAGGCGTTTTTTCACGAACTCACCGCATTCAGTGAGGGTCGTCCAGTCACGTTCGAGCAGCAGTTGCCCCTGCCCCGGATCCA